>Ga0315336_1002927_pt1 | contig 24299 bp, 12 predicted proteins | sample ASW5metaG_FD_204512 | JGI IMG/M metagenome (GOLD analysis project Ga0315336, IMG submission 204512) | Ammonia-oxidizing marine archaeal communities from Monterey Bay, California, United States - ASW #5 | ecosystem: Environmental > Aquatic > Marine > Intertidal zone | place: USA: California... | reverse complement strand
GTCGGTGAACGACGTCCCGAGTTTCACGTTGAGTGCTTCTGATACGGTGCTTGAGGATTCTGGTGCCCAGACGGTGAATAACTTCTCGACGAACATCTCCCCGGGTGGCGGAGCGGATGAGGCAGCTCAGACGCTCACGTTCAACGTGACGAACAACACGAACGCGGCTCTGTTCTCCGTGGCCCCGGCTCTGGCGTCCGACGGAACGTTGACTTACACACCGGCCGGAAATGCCAACGGCAGTGCGCAGATTACCGTGACACTCAGCGACAACGGCGGGACCGACAACGGCGGCGTCGATACCTCGGCCGGGCAGACGTTCACGATCAACGTCACAGCGGTCAACGATGCCCCGGTGATCGACTTGCCGGCGGAGCCCGACCGGACCGTGGATGAAGATTCCGGCGCGTTCTCCGAAGCGAACTTCGCGACAATTCCCGCTCCCGGCGGGGGAACGGACGAAGCCGGTCAAACTCTCACCCTGACCGTGACTAACGACGACAACGACCTGTTCTCGGTGCAGCCGACGATCAACGAGGCGACCGGCGAACTGACGTTTACAACGGCCCAAGATCAGTTCGGCACGGCGACGGTGACCGTCACGCTGGTCGATAACGGCGGGACCGATAACGGCGGCGTCGACACGACGGTCAAGACGTTCGACATCACCCTCAACCCGACCAACGATGATCCCACGGCCGTTGTTGATACCAAGCAGGTCATTAACCTCGACCAGGACAACACGGTCGACGTGCTGTTTAACGACACGATCGAGCCCGACGTCGGAGAAGAGCTGACGATCACGAACGTACAATCGGTGGGTGTGACCGAAGGCCTGATCTCGATCGCGCCGGATGCGAAATCGCTCATCTATCGTCCGCAAGGCTCGCTCATCGGCGGCACGGGAACGGACATCTTCGAATACACGATCAGCGACGGCAACGGCGGAACGGACACCGCGCAAGTCACGATCAACGTCGTTCCCAACCAGCCACCGGTTGCCAACGACGATGGCTTCACGATCGCCGAAGACACCGTCGGCGCGCAAGCGTTCAACCTGTTTATCGACAACGGCAACGGCATCGACTTCGACCCCGACGCGCCCCCCGATCCGTTTACGATCATCGGCACCAACACCACGGGGACGGCGGGCACGGTGATCGTCACCAACGCGGCCACCGGCGACATCACCTATGAGGCGGCTCCCAACTTCGCCGGCGACGATACCTTCGAGTACACGATCGAAGATGACCAGGGCGGCCAGGCAACGGCCACCGTGACGGTCACGGTCACACCCATCAACGACGTACCGAGCTTCACGCTGAGTGTTTCTGATACGGTGCTTGAGGATTCGGGTGCCCAGACGGTCAATGACTTCGCCACGAACATCTCCCCCGGTGGTGGAGCGGACGAGGCGGCTCAGACGCTCACGTTTAACGTGACGAACAACACAAACGCGGCGTTGTTCTCCGTGGCCCCGGCTCTGGCGTCCGACGGAACGTTGACTTACACTCCGGCACAGAACGCCAACGGCAGCGCGCAGATCACCGTCACGCTTAGCGACGACGGCGGCACCGCCAACGGCGGCGTCGACACCTCGGCAGGTCAGACGTTCACGATCAACGTCACAGCGGTCAACGATGCCCCGGTGTTCGACTTGCCTGCGAGTCCTGATCGAACTGTCAATGAAGATTCGGGTGCGTTCTCCGAAGCGGCGTTCATCTCCTCGCCGCCGACTCCCGGCGGCGGAGCCGATGAAGCTTCCCAGGTGTTGACGCCTTCGATCACCAACGACAACAACGCCCTGTTCTCGGTGCAGCCGACGATCGACGAGGCGACCGGCGAACTGACGTTCACGCCGGCCGGCGACCAGTTCGGCACGGCCACGGTGACGGTCACATTCGTCGATGACGGCGGGACCGACAACGGCGGCGTCGACACGACGGTCAAGACGTTCGACATCACCGTCACGCCGGTCAACGACGCGCCGAGCTTCACGCTGAGTGCCAGTGATACGGTATTAGAAGACTCGGGCGCCCAGACGGTGAACAACTTCGCGACGAACATTCTCGAGGGTCCGGCGAACGAAAACGGGCAGACGGTGTCGTTTAACGTGACGAACAACACGAACGCAGCGTTGTTCGCTGTGGCCCCGTCTCTGTCGGCCGACGGCACGTTGACGTACACCCCGGCGGCCAACGCCAACGGCATCGCGCAGATCACCGTGACGCTCAGCGACGACGGCGGGACCGACAACGGCGGCGTCGACACCTCGGCCTCTCAATCGTTCAATATCAACATCACAGCCGTCAACGACGCGCCGTCGTTTGACGTTCAGGCCAGCGACACATCCGCCGAGGATGCGGGTCCGCAGTCCGTCGCGAACTTCGCGACAAATATCGTGATGGGACCAGCCAACGAATCGGGACAGAGCCCGACGTTCGAAATCGTGAACAATACGAATTCGGCGCTGTTTTCCGCGGCACCGTCAATTTCTGCCGGCGGAACGTTGACATACACCGCAGCGACGAACGCCGACGGTACGGCAACAATCACGGTTCAGGTGCGGGACGACGGTGGCACTGACAACGGTGGTGTCGATGTTTCTTCCACGAAGACGTTCGACATCATCGTCACCGGCGACAACGACGCACCCATTGTCGTGACGACGACGCCGCTGGTTGTCGATCCGCAGGCCGACCCGGCCGATCGGGTTGAGATGAGCGACGCAATTGTGACGCCCGTAACCGTCAACCTGGAGAACGTCTTCAGCGACCCCGAAGGGGATGACCTGGTTTACACGGTCACCAGCAGCAACACAGAATTAGTAACGGCCACGATTGCCGGCGGTAATTTCCTGCAATTGACGCGAATCGCATACGATGCCCAACAAGATCGAACGCCCTCGACAATCACCGTGCGAGCGACGGAGTCCGGGTCGGCCCTATTCGTTGAGGATGAGTTCACAGTCATCGTCACTCCTGATCCCGTCATCGAATACCGGGTCGTTATTGTTTCCACGCCCACCACGTCCGACGAGTTAGCCGAGGAGAACCTGCCGACGTCACTGACTGACATTTCGGTGGGCAGCACGTATTATGTGGAACTATGGATTACAGATTACCTGGTCGCTGGGACGACTGCGGGTGTCACAAGCGACGGTCTTGCCGGCGGGTACATCAACGTTGAATTCGATGCGGCGCTGGTCACGGCCAATGAAACGCTTGACCATGAGGGCCCGTTCAACTTTGGGGGCCCCGGCGGCGGCTTTTCTCTAGGCACCGTAGACGATGTCAATGGAATCGTCACTGAGTTTGGCGGAAGTGCTTTTGGCGTCGACGGTCTCGCCCTGGGTGGCACGTTTGGTCGCATCGGTCACATTGAAATGGCGGCTGATTCGGCAGGGTCTCATTTGATCACGCTCGACTTTGAACTTTCAGATTTTTCGCAAGTCGTGCGGACGAATACGAGCGATGATGCCGCGGGGAACATCGACGAAAGCCAAATTAAACTCGGGTCCGCGACGATCACTCATACCGGTGGCCCGCCGCTGGACGGCGAACCGGGGGGCGACGCACCCCCGGCCGAGGCCGGAACCAACGTTTACACGACGGTCGTCAAAGAGCGCACGACCCTTGATTCCAACGGCCAGGTGGCCGCCCTGCCGCAGAGCGAAGCTTGGCTCGACGAATGGGATACCTATTGGGTCGAAATCTGGACGCGAACGGACGAAGGCACGGGCGTCACGGGTGGCGCCATCGACTTGGAGTACAACGCGAACTACTTCACGGCGACGGAAATCGACCACGGCCGAGAGTTCCGGAGCAATGTTTCCGGAACAATCGACGATGCGATCGGTCTGGTTTCGAACGTCGGCGGAACGACCGATCGTACCGATGTGGGACGCGACGGTTACGCGCTGCTGAGCCGAGTCAAGTTCGAAGCGTTGCCCGAAGATCAGGTTGCGATCGATCTCGGTGCGGCTGTGTTTGGTCCCTATGAACTGGGTTTGGCCGTTAACGAAGTCAACATAAGCGTTGTCGATGCCGGTGCCGTGGCGGCGACAGCCGCCGACGTTCCCCAAACCGAACTTTGGGCTGTCGTGTTCGACGTCGACGACAATGATCAGATTAGCCTGACCGACCTGGTGCAACTAGCTGACGTCTTCTCGCAGACCGTTGTCGATTCTGATTCACCGTTCGCTTGGTTATTCGACGTCGATCGATCGGGTGTTGTTGCGATAAGTGACGTTGTCTACCTGGGGGCCAATTTTGGCGCGAGCAAGGGCGACGGAACGGAAATCACGTTTCCCGAGAGCTTCCTGAAGCGGTGGTCAGGGCCCGGTGTGACGAGTGCCGGTTCGAGCACGCTCGACGAAGTGTTCGACGCAGCCCTCTCAACCTGGCAGAGCGCGCTCGGCACAAGCGAGTCGATCAACATTCAACTCGTCGTGAGCGACCTCGCCGGAACGCAACTGGGTGAAGGCCACATTCTACAACTCGATGAAAACGGCCATCCGCTTTCAGGACGAGTCGTCGTCGACACCGATGCCGCCGGTCTGGGCTGGTATTCGGACATCAGCACGTCGGCCTTCGGCGGAGCGGCGACACTTGACGGTGGTACCGCCCACGTTGCCGAAGCCGGTTCCGACGCGTTCGGTCATTACGACCTGTACACCGTGTTGCTGCACGAAATCGGTCACGTTCTCGGCTTCAACGAATCATACTCGGCCTTTGCCGACCAATTGGTCGTGGATGGTGACGGCACACCGTTCTTCATGGGACCGGACTTCGTTGCCGTCTTGGATGCCGACGAACACCATCTCGACTCGACGATCTACGCGGGCGATCTGATGAACGCCGCACTGGCACCGTCGGTTCGGAAGCTTCCCTCGGCGCTCGATATCGATATGCTCAACGCCGCCTATGCTGACGCGGTGTTGTTCGGAGCGACGATCATCGACACGTCGTCGTCAACTCAACACGGTACGGCGGTGGCCATCAAGGTCGACGCTCCACCCGTGAGGCGAAGGTCGAACGCGACACAGGACGAACGAGACGTCCCGGTGTTCCAGCAGCCGCTGGGTGACTTTGACCGCGCAGCTCTGCGCGACGTCGAGATCGTGTCGACGGCCCAGGATGACCTGAAGCGGGCCGCCTCGGGAACATGGGCGACAGCTTCGGCCGATCTGGCACGAATCGGCGTCTTCTTCGTCGATTCCGAGGACGACGATTCGCAGGAAACGCAACACAGTGAATTCGAGCCGGTCGCCGCGCATGTCGATACCGTCGACGACTCTGCTAAGGACGGAACCCACGCTGAATTGGATTCGCTGTTCGCCTTGTGGGACGGCCCGCTCGTATAATCGCTGACCGATTCTCTTTTGGATCGTGGTCTGGCGATCGAAACGCCGCACGAAGCGCTGCGCACGGCTTATGCGCAGCGGCTGATGAAGCGATCAGACCGTGCTACCGTGTTTGGCAAGCCGAGTGGGTCGAATTCACCTGTCTGTGGGTTCGCTTGAGTCACCGGTCTTCAGTTATACTCTCGGCGTCTCGGGGACATGGGTCCCCAAACCTCCAGCCGCAACCGAGGAATTCTCCACACCGTGACACTCGACGCCGTTTCCATTCTGGGTGATTCCGGCCGCATTGCCGATCGCCTGGACAACTACGAAATGCGGGCCGAGCAATTGCAGATGGCCGAGGCGGTCGAGTCGGCCATTCGGGACGAGCAGCATCTGCTCGTGGAAGCGGGAACGGGCGTGGGCAAGAGCTTTGCCTATCTGGTGCCCGCCATCTTGGCGGCCGCGTCGCGAACTTCCCGGGACGGTAACTCCAAGCGCATCGTCATCTCGACGAATACGATCAGCCTGCAGGAACAACTGATCTCCCGGGACATTCCGTTTCTCAACGCGGTGCTGCCGATCGAGTTCTCAGCCGTGCTGGCCAAAGGCCGCGCGAATTACATGAGCCTCAGACGGATGAAGGGGGCGCTCGAGCGGGCCGGCTCCATGTTTTCCCAGAACGAACAACTGGTCGAACTGAGGAAGCTGGCGGCTTGGTCGGGAGAAACGACCGACGGCAGCCGCACCGATCTCGACTTCTCACCAATCGCCAGCGTATGGGACGAGGTTCACAGCGATCATGGAAACTGTCTCGGCCGGCAATGCCCGACGTACAACGACTGTTTCTACTACAAAGCACGGCGAAGAGTGTGGAACGCCGACTTGATCGTCGTGAATCACGCGCTGTTTTTTTCCGACTTGGCACTGCGCCGCGAAGGAGCCAGCGTTCTGCCCGATTACGACGTGGTCGTGTTGGACGAAGCGCATACGATCGAAAATGTCGCGGGCAACCATTTGGGAATGAGCGTCAGCAGCGGGCAGATCGACTATCACCTGAACAAGCTTTACAACGACCGGTCGAACCGTGGGTTGTTGGTGCATTACAAGCTGAATGCCGCACAACAAATGACTGCCGAACTCCGGTTTCGCCAGAAGGATTTCTTTTACGCGCTCGAGGAGTGGCAACGGAACAACGGCACAAATAACGGGCGCATTCGCTCTGCGCTGCCGTTGGAGAATGGTGTGAGCCCGCTCTTGCGAGAATTGGCGGCCGGCATCGCCGTTTCGGCCAACAGGTTAGATAAGGACGAAGAACGCATCGAATTGACCAGCGCCTCGGAGCGGTGCGTGTCGTTGGCGGACTCGATCGACGTGTGGATGAAACAGAGCATCGAAGATGCCGTCTACTGGACGGAGCTCAGCGGCCAACGACGTTCGATCATGAAGCTGATCTGCGCACCGATTGAGGTCGGTCCGACGCTACGAGACGAGTTGTTCAATCAGGTTGGCTCGGTCATTCTCACAAGTGCGACATTGGCCGTCGGCCGGCAGAATTTTGATTTTGTCAAAGGGCGGCTCGGACTGAGCGATACGCGGGAACTCAAGCTGGGGAGCCCGTTCGATTACCGCTCGCAGGTTAAACTCGTGCTTCCCGAATCCATGCCCGACCCGGCGGATGCCCCGAAGGCCTTCGATGACGCCCTGTGTGAAGGCATCAAGAAATATGTTGCACAGACCGAAGGCCGAGCCTTCGTGTTGTTCACCAGCTACAAAATGATGATGAACTGCTCGAAGCGGCTCACGGCCTGGTTGGCGGAAGAAAACTTGGCACTGTTCTGCCAGGGGACGGGCCTTCCGCGCTCACGGATGTTGGAGCGATTCCGCGCAACGTCGCGTTCGGTTCTATTTGGAACCGACAGCTTCTGGCAGGGGGTCGACGTGCCCGGTGAGGCGCTCGAAAACGTTCTGATCGCGAAGCTCCCGTTCAGCGTGCCCGATCATCCGCTGCTGGAAGCGCGGATGGAAGCCATCCGCGAGCGGGGAGGCAACCCGTTCATGGAATATCAGATTCCCGAAGCGATCATCAAACTCAAGCAGGGTTTCGGGCGGCTGATCCGCTCGCAGAGCGACACCGGTCAGGTCGTCATTCTCGATCCACGAATTCGGACGAAACGCTACGGGAAACTGTTTCTGGACAGTCTTCCCGATTGTCAATCGGTGATCGATTCCTAGCGGTCGCGTCGTCCGGAGCCGCGTGTATGCTTTCGCCCATTCTTCATCACAACATGCGGGGATATCAACGAACGTGATGAGTCGCACGTAAATGATCGACATTCGTGCAACTCCATCCTATGATGTGAGTTGACTCACGATTGTGTCTGCGTGTTAACACGCACATGTGCATATTACGGGGATTATCAGTGATCTTGTTAACACCAAGTTATGCTTGAACGAGCCGATATCTGAGAACGTGTCAATATGCCCTTTACCGATTGGATGCCACAATACGGATTGTGCTTTCCCATCGCGTCCGAGCACTTTGGCCCCGCAAGACTTCACATCACCCCGACTGGTTATGAGAAGGACACGAACGGCAACTTCGCACCAGCGCATCGCGATCGAGTGTATGGCCTTTACGTTACCGCACGTTTTGAAGATGACGGACAAGGACTCAAACACGAAATCAGTGATTTTGTGCAGCCAGATTGCTTTCGTGCGCTTGAAGAGTTGATTGCGGAATCCACAAACCAGGTATCCCGAGTTCTGCTCCAAGGTGACGATGGTTACTTGGAGATCAGCTTTCAGCGCGAAGTCGACGGAAAGCTGAGAATCATGTGTACGTCTCCATCTCGTGGTTGGAGCGTCGACTGTCTCAGATTGCAGCTCGAATGTACCGTGAATACTGAATCACTGACCGAGGCTCGGAAGCAGATCGCAGAGTTGTTGGAGTTGGTCGGCAAAATTGACTCGGGTTCAATCGAAGCATAACAGTGCGTTGCACCGGAGCGGCGGTCGACGCGGATTTTTGAAGTTGGAATTCTCCGCCGCCCGGTGAACGCGGTCGTTATCTGGATACAGCATGACGCAACCGCTCCTTCGGCTGACAGAGTTGTGTTTGGTTTGCGGCCCACTGGAACTCCCTGACGACGCCGTGAGCTTCGATGATAACTGGGATGAGGTCATCTACACTCCTGACGAAATCGCGGATGCAAATTTGTCGGTTCCACAGACACAACTGATCCATGCCGCTGATCCCGACTGGGCATCATGGCGTGCGAAATGGAACCATCACGGACACACGATTGACTTCGATATCATCGAAACCGATATGGATCCGGATTACGGCATGCGGCCCGGTTTCTCCAAGTGTTGGCGTGGGTCCGGATTCGTAACAAATTGCACACTCGAAGAGATAATCGATGTGTGGGCGACAATTCAGCGTCGCTGCCCTGCTGTGTGGCTGCACGACACGAGCTGCCGCATGTACAATCCCGGTTCATTTCGTGACGCCGTGGATGCCAAACTCTTGGAGTGGTCCAGATAACGATTCAATGCACCGGAGTTGCCGGCCGGGCCGAATATGAATTCAACGTCGCTGGCGGCAACCCGGTGATCGCGGACATCAATCCCAAACGTATCGCTGGTCGTATACGATACTGTACCGATCGAGAAACTCCCGGAATTCCTCCTGGAACGATTTCTTCCGGTGATGCTCGTCTTGATTGCGAACGTACTGTTCGGCATCGGCTAAGTGCGTCGGGCTGACCGAGAACATCGCATAGCCCCGCTGCCAATAGAAATGACTGTACGCCGGCCCCATCGTTTTTACGAACTTGGATGATTCGCGTTTCACTTGTTCGACGAATTCCACCGGCGCATGCATCTTGCCCATATCAAACAAGAGATGAACGTGATCGGCCACGCCGCCCACCACCACGAACGCGGAATCGATGCTCCGGATGACCGTTGCCAGATAGGCGTGCACGCGGGGGCGAACGTCGGCGTCGAGAAACGCTGCGCGGTTCTTCGTGCTGAAGATCAAGTGCGCGTACATTTTCGTGAGCGATAGTGGCATGATCGTGTTCCTGATGCAGGGCGCCAGGGTGATGATGGCCGTTGGCCAACGTGCTCATATTGCGTTTCGCGTTCCTGGGGCGTTGCCCCAGGCTACGATGGAAAATGGCCTTTGGCCATACGCTCTTCGCATTGGCGGGGCGCTTCCCCCAAGATCACGCCACCAAGCGCGTCGCCGCCGAATGTTCGCATGCCCCGCGCGCTACGTCTTGACGACGATCGGCGTCTTTTCGATGGCGGCTCGGCCCGATTTCTTGAAGGGGCGGGGCAGGGGTTGGGCGTTGCCTTTTTCGTCGATCGTGCGGCAGCGGAGCGTGTATTCGCCCGCCGGAAGCCCGGGGTGGAGGACCGCCCAGTGAGCCCGGGCCAGGCGAATGGGCCACGTTTTCGGCTGGCCGGTTTCGTCATCGAAGCCCATCGTCGACGTCGGAATGCGGTTGTCGGCGATGTCACCGCCCCAATTCTTCGGTGGTGGCAGAATCTCGGCGTCGCGCCAAGGGGCCGTGGTGTAGTACCGGTCGCCGCGGGGGAGTTCTTCGTTGTTGTCGTGTATCCAGACCTGAACTTTTTTCAAACCCGTAATTCCGACCTGGGCATAGCCGGTGATCGGGATCGGTTCGTCGGGCTTGGGCTGACTGGGCACAGAAAGTGTGGCGCAAAACGTCTTGAGCGGGCTGTCGACGTCGTTGTTCTGGTTGGCATACGTATCGTTGGCGGTGGCAATGTTCGAAAGGAAAACATGCGTCAGCCACTTGATGCTTTTGAAGCCATAACCTTCGGGGACGACAATACGCACGGGTCCGCCGCGTTCGGGCGTGAGCCATTGGCCGTTGAGTTTGTAACACAGAATGATCGGCGGCAAATCGAATGGGTCATCGAGAATTCGTCCCACGGGGAGCGAGCTGCGAAACATCTGCTCGGGCTTGTCGTTGTGGTATCCGTAATAGAAAACCCGCCGCAGGTTTTCGCGAGGCTGCGTGAGCCACAATACGGTGCGCAGCGGTATGCCTTCCCAGATACCGTTCCCCAGCGGGCAGCCGAGGTTGAGGCAGGTCATGATTTTGGGAAATCGGACCGCGTGTTTCTCAGCCAACTGCATCAGGGTGGGAAAATCGAGCGCCGTGTTTTTCTCTTTGGTCAGCGGGCTTCGCAGCTTGGCCGGGTTATCCGGGTCGCTGATGACCTCCAGGCTCCAGGTGTCGCGCGTCAGGCCGACTTCCTTTTTCTTCTCATCAGGCAGCGAGTGAGGCTTAGGTTTGCCGCGCGAGACGTCGTAGAAGTCTTCCGTACGGGTCAACCAGGTTTCGATCTCGTCGATCACCTTCTGCAGGCGGTCATCGCGAGCACCTTCACCGGCCAACAGGGGAAGCGAATGAACGGCGGCCAGGCCGGCCGTGCCGAGCCGAAGGAAGTGGCGGCGTGTGACGGCGGTGTGTTCGGTGAGAAAGTTGGCAAGTTCCGGGTTCATCGTGCGGGGCCTCCCGGTAATGTTTGCAGATTACGACTTGTTCCATTCGCGACACGACAATCGTAGGAGCCTCATGTGAAAAAAACGTGATCGGCTCCTGAAAAAACCGACCAATTGCCGATGCTATCCGGCGTCGATCCATTGTCGGTAAACGGCGTTCAGGTCCGCTTCCTGCGGGCTGCCGGCGTGCAATGCGACGCGGTACTTGAGCGTGATCGATTTTCCCTCGGCCAGCGTCCAGGGGGTGTCGAGGAAGTTAAACGGAGAGGGCGAAAGGTGTCCGTATTCGCGCGTAAACCACACGGGCCGCCAAGGGTTCTCCGGATGCGTCATGATAGAAATACCTTCGACGACGTCCGGATGAGAGGCTCGCTTGCCGTAGTAGCCGCACCACTTGGCTTCTTTTCCATACGTCCCTTCTGCCCCCTTGCCACCCTCAGAGTTAATGAGTATGCCCCCGTACGAGGGCGAGATATCGGCGGCGGCCCGAATCGCAAATAGCGAATGCTTGGCTCGCTTGACGCTGACGTCCTGACACGCGGTCAGTTGAAAATCGATGTCGATCGTCCACAGCCGGTCTTGGTGCCTGGTCAGCAGGAAACGTCGTTCGTCCTTCATGGGAGAAGGGGCATCCTTTCGAATCCACTCGCAGCGATCGGTGAACGAGACCGTCGACTCGTCGGCTTCGCCGAGCTTGAGACCGACCGAGCGTATCTGTCCTTGTTCGAGCGGACCGTCGCTCCAATAGTTTCCACCGTTGAGCGGATCGCAGCCCAACCACAGGCCACGGTGATGCGGGTAGGGCAGACAGCTTTCGGCCGTCAGCGAGAGGCCTGAAACCGGACCGTTGACCGGGTAGAAGTAAGGATACTTTTGCGATGCGTGCGCCCGATAAACTGTCAGCGGATGGTTGTTCCAACGTACGAGAATTTGTGAATGGTTCTGGTAAGGGGCCAATCCGGCCGCTTCCGGAACAGGCTTGGCGAAATCAGCAGCCACGGCCGGAGTTGAGGTGAGATGAGTTAAACCGTACGCGGTCGCAGCGGCGAGAGGAATCTTCAACATGTCACGTCGGCTCAGTTCGTCTGTCATGCTCATGATTCCTTGTTGGGAAGCTGAGGGTTTCGATTTTCGTTTTGCTGGATCGCGCTCTGATGGATTCTTTCAATATCGTACCACGAAACGCAGTTCATTTCAGCGGAGCCCCGTTTCAAGTTGAAGCGAGCACGGCGAAGGAGGGTTCAAGCGGCGTCCCGTCCTCCGGCAGCGATTGCCGTGTTGCAGGACGTGGTATCATCTCACGCCATGAAGCCAGGCGGTCAATGAACGACTCAGAGCGGTCGCGGACCGCATCGCCGGGATGTCGGTGACAACGTATTTTGAGGATCCGCCCGCGATTTGCCTGGTGTGTTTGCTTATAATCGATGGTAGCGCAGATGAGAAACGATCATTCGCCGACCGACCGGCCGTCTTCGTCTGCAGACGCGAAACCTCGTTGGCGGCGAAGCGATTTCGTGAACGACGACGTCGTCTCCGCTGTGCAGAGAGTTGTGGGATCACTTCGAGACGAGTTCAGAGCGCAACATGAGCTTGCCAGCCAGACTTCAAAAACGACAACGTTCGCTCGACCTGCCGGCCTCCTCAGATGGCTTCTCGTCGCGGCGGGGGTTTCTCGGCCGTGCCGGAGGTGGCATTGGCCTGATGGCGCTACAAGCCTTGCTGGCGAGGGATGATCAATGCCGTGCGGAATCGGCGCGCAATGTTGCGTCGTCCAAGCAGCCGCATTTCGAGCCTCGCGCCAAGCGGATGATCTGGCTATTCATGCACGGCGGCCCCAGCCATGTTGATCTGTTCGACCCCAAACCCGCGCTCACCAAGTACGCCGGTCAGCCGTTGCCGGAAAGTTTCGGCCAAGTGATGACGCGGCGCGACGTTGCCAAGAACCCCCTGTTGGCACCAATTAAGCCGTTCCGGCCCCGGGGGGAATCGGGTTTAGAGATCAGCGATTTTTTGCCGCACATGGCAGAGCTGGCCGATGACTTGTGTGTGGTTCGCTCGTTGCACGGAGACAGCGTCAATCATCCGCAGTCCGTGTATCAGATGAATACCGGGAGCATCCTGATGGGGCATCCCAGCGTGGGGAGCTGGATGACGTATGGACTGGGGTCCGAGAACGAGGACATGCCGGCGTTTGTCGTGCTGCCCGATCCGGGCGGCGGTCTCAAGGGCGGCCCACCGGCGTGGGGCAACGGGTTTCTCCCTGCCTCGTACCAAGGCATTTCGATGCGCGCCGGCGCGGCGCCGATCCTCAACCTGCATCCGCCTGCGAATATCTCGCCCGCCCAGCAGCGAGCAACGCTCGAGCTGCTGCGATCCGTGAATCGACGGCACTTAGCGGCGCGTGACGGCGACGATCAACTTGCTGCGCGGATTGCCTCTTACGAGTTGGCGTTTCGAATGCAGATGGCGGCTCCCCAGGTCATCAATCTGCGTGAAGAAACGCGGGAGACGAAATCGCTCTACGGGCTGGACGAACCGGTCACCCGCGAGTTCGGCGAGCGATGTCTGCTCGCACGGCGGATGGTCGAGCGCGGCGTGCGTTTCGTGCAACTCTATTCCGGTGATACGAACGGCTGGGATGCACACAGCAACGTCGCCAAAAACCACGGCGAACATTGTCGGAAGACCGATAAGCCGATTGCCGGTCTGCTGCGCGATCTCAAGCGCAGAGGACTGCTCGACGACACGCTGGTCGTCTGGTGCGGTGAGTTCGGTCGCATGCCAATGAGTGAGAAGGGCCAGGGCCGCGACCACAACCCGTGGGGTTTCTGCGGTTGGCTCGCGGGAGCCGGGCTCTCCGGAGGCCGAGCGCACGGCGCCACCGACGCCATCGGTCTGCGGGCGACCGAGAACCGTGTGCACGTGCGCGATTTCCATGCAACGCTCCTGCACATCATGGGGCTCCATCACGAAGACCTCACCTACTATCACAACGGTCTCGAAGAACGTCTCACCGGCCCATCCGAGGCTCATGTTGTCGAGGATGTGCTGACGTGAAACGCGCATCGCAACGCCGGCAGAATTCGACACGCCGTGACTGGCGCAGCGCGCTATGGGCGTTGTGTGTCGTTTTCGTCCACGTTGCAATTGCACTACCGGTGCGCTCAGAAGATGCTGCGAACGTCAGCGAAGAACCGATCACCGACGAAGACCGAGATCACTGGTCGTTTAAGCCATTGGAGCGTCCACGTGTGCCACCGGTTGCGAATTCGACCTGGACACGAACCGCAATCGACAATTTCATTCTGGCTCCGCTCGAGTCGCGGGGACTACGGCCCTCCGCCGAGGCTGACCGGACGACGCTCGTTCGCAGACTCTGCTTCGACCTCACGGGGCTCCCGCCGGCGCCGAAAGAGATCGATTGGTTTCTCGCCGACAAGCTGCCTGATGCCTACGCGAGGCTCGTGGACCGCTATCTGAGTTCACCTCGATACGGTGAACGTTGGGCGCAGCATTGGCTCGACCTGGCACGATTCGCCGAGACGGACGGCTTCGAACACGACAAGCTTCGCCCCACCGCGTGGAAGTATCGTGACTGGGTGATTCGGGCGCTCAATTCCGACATGCCTTACGACCGATTCGTCCGCTGGCAGATCGCCGGCGACTTGTTGGCCCCGGAGAACACCGACGCAGTTATAGCGACCGCCTTCTGTCTATCGGGTCCGGACATGCCCGACATCAACTCTCAGGAAGAACGGCGGCACACGCTACTCAATGAAATGACGTCGACGGTCGGAGCCGTGTTCCTGGGGCTACAGTTCGGCTGTGCCCAATGTCACGATCACAAATACGATCCGATCAGCCAGGCCGATTTTTATCGGCTGCGGGCATTCTTCCAGCCGGCCGTCAACGTTAAGAAGAACAAGTCGGTCACCGTGCTTTCCTCGACGGCCGCGCTTGATGCAGCCAGCTATCTGATGATCCGCGGCGATTGGCGCCGCCGGGGACCGCGCGTGCTGCCCGCCTTTCCGCGAATCGCGGACCCGTGGAATAAGTCTCGCGACCAACGGCAAACGTTGGACCGCAGTGATCTCGCGCGATGGATCACGCGCCCCGATCATCCGCTGACCTCGCGCATTCTCGTCAACCGCGTATGGCAGTTTCACTTCGGTCGCGGGCTGTCCGGCAGCGCCAGTGATTTCGGTATCATCGGCGATGCGCCTTCGCATCCGGAATTGCTCGACTGGCTGGCAACGGAGTTTGTTTCGAGCGGCTGGAGTCTCAAGCGGTTGCATCGGCTTATCGTGACGTCGGCCGTGTACCGGCAAAGCAGTCGGCCGGCGAATGATATTGCATCCGCCTCGGCTGACACCGATTTCGTCGACGAGCCAGGATTGCTGTCACGATTCCCGCGCCGTCGTCTCGAAGCGGAGGTCGTTCGCGATGCAATGCTGTTCGTAAGTGACTTGCTGCGCGACGAAATGGGTGGGCCGGGAGTCATGCCGCCGCTGCCTCGGGAACTCGTCAAATCACTGCTCAAAAACCAATGGCGGGCGAGCTCGCGTTTGGCCGATCATCATCGGCGAAGCATCTACGTGTTCGCTCGTCGCAACCTGCGATACCCCCTGTTCGAAGCCTTTGATCGGCCGGCAGCCAATGCCAGTTGCGCCGTTCGTCAGAACACGACGTCCGCACAACAGTCGTTATTGATGCTCAACTCAAAAAGCTCGCTCGACGCCGCCCGGCAGCTCGCCGGGTCGGTCTGCGATCGCGCGGGGCCGGGATTAGGCGCACAAGTCGACTGCGCCGTTCAGCGCGTCTGGGGCCGCTCTCCTTCAGACGAAGAGAGGCAAGAATTCGTCGGCTTTCTGCAAAGTCAAGCCGCGCTTCTTAAAGCCGAGAACCGTTCGACCGAGAATCTCGCGCTGCCCGTCTCCAGGCAAGACCGTTCGGACGTGGACGCGCACGCGGGCGCGGCATTGACCGATCTCTGCCTCGCGCTGTTGAATTCGAATGAGTTCTTATACGTCGATTAGAACCCATCCTGAAACTTGGTTGTGGGCGAAATCGGCACTCTAAAAGCGTGTTTGCTTGCCCCATGAGTGGGAGACGTCATGAGAAGAATGCGAGACGTCGAGAAGCGACATGCCGCAGAAATGATCACACCATGCGATTCCCGGTGTGCAGCCCAGCAACGACCAATTCGGGCTGGCGAACGTCAGTGACTGGTGTGGCGTCAAGAATGAATCCGCTGCGTATTTCTGATACGGCGCCTGTCGCATGATTGGGCTGCTGTGGTAACGTAGATAGCCGTGACGGGGCGGCCGGAGTGCGACCGTTGGCTGTCCCGGATTCGGTCGAGTTTGGAATGCGTTGTATCATAATCTTCGAATGAAATGGCGTGAGGATTCGTCAGGCGCCGTGCATTGTGGCTTACGGAATGGACCTCAGTCAGTTCTGAGTTCTCCGCCGTCTGAAACGAATGACATGAAGGTACACGAGATGGAAACGAACCGTCGAAGTTTCTTCAAGATCGCCGGAGCTGCGGGTGCCGGCATTTTGGCCGCTGACAAGAGTTCCGCGAATGAAGCCGTCTCGTCGCGCGCCGACGTTCAGCCCGACGAGGGTCATACGACGTTCACGACCGAGCTGTTTCTCGACAACGAACTCATCGAGGTCACCCCCGGCGTCTCGCGGAAACTCCATCCGCCGAAGAAGCATCCGCTGAATCCCGTCGTCCGATGTGAGCGTTGGTGCGACGGGGAATACATTCAGCCCTACACGACGATGTATGACGAGGAGGACCAGCTCTTCAAAATGTGGGCGCGTGCCGGTAGCGACTGGAAAAAAGGTCGCGTGGCGGACAACGCGGCGTACATGCTGTACTTCACTTCCACCGACGGCGTCCGCTGGAACAAGCCGGATCTGGGCGTCATGGATGTGGCCGGACGACGCGACCACAATATCGTTTTTACAAGCGATATGGTTTTGTCGTCCGTCGCAGCGCGGTCGTACGGTCCGGAGCAATATGTCGTTCCCAGCAGCCCGATGAAGCCCCAAGGCAAGAAGGCCTTCTTTTGGGCGGTCAACAAGCATCCTCATCCGCGAGACGAATCCGAGAAATTCATTGGCCTGGCGATCGTACAAGATCATCGGCGGGGAGCGCATATCGTGACGTCCCCCGACGGGATTCACTGGTCGTGCGCGAGCAGCCCATTCTGGCAGACACCGCATGACGTCGCTGGGACGGGAGACGACTGTCTGATGCACGTCATCTTCGACGACGCCAAGCAAAAGTGGGCGATTTATCGCCGCGTGGTTCCCGAGTTCACCGAACGCCTGATCGCCGACGAGAGCGACCGCGAGCGCGCCCGGGAAGATCGTTATTATCGCTCCTACGCCTACGCACAGAGCGACGATCTTCGGGAATGGAAGAACCATCAGTTCATCCTCGCCATGGACGCCGACGATCCTCCGGATACGGAACTCTACCAGTTCGCATGCCACAAATACGGCGGAATCTATGTCGGTTACATGAGCGTCTTCTATCGGCGCCGCCCGCAGCCAATCGACGTTCAGCTCGTCACGAGCCGAGACGGAATTCACTTTACGCGCGTCTGCCGCGGCGAAGCGTTCGTGCCGTCGGGGCAGTTGGGGTATTACGACTACATGGCCATGGGCTGTTCCCAGCCCAAACCCATCCTGGTGAACGACACGGCTTACTACTACTACGCGGCGGTGAACTATCCGCACGATGTGAACAGAGCGCACTACGAACCCGGCGAGCTCACCGGCGGCGCGGCCCTGGCCACATTCAAGCGAGATCGCTTCGTCTCCCTGGAAACCAGCGAGTTCGATCGGGGACCTTGCCGCGTCATCACGAAGCCCTTCACCGTCCGGCAGCCAAAACTGTATCTGAATGCCGCTACCTGGTTGAAGGGTTCAATCCGTGTCGAAGCGCTGACGCGTGACTGGCAGCCGATTCCTGGCTACACCGAACCGGACGCCCGCGTAATTCAGGGTGACGCCCTCGACCATCCGGTGCAGTGGAAAAAGAACGCCGATTTGAGCAAACTGATGGGCAAGGAGATTCGCCTCAAATTCTATATGACTCGCGCGCGAATCCACGCGATGACATCGAGCAGCGAGGAGCGACCCTTGGGCGCGGTTGAAAGCGAGTTCCGGTACGATCAACGCGGAGACTCTGCTCCACAGGCCAACTGAATTCAAATCGCCCGTTGGCGCTGGTTGCCAAATTCATCTGTTGCCGCTCACAGTACAAACGGGATCGATTCGTCGCTCTATTTGAATTCAGGAAGAACTCTTTTCCGGAATCAATAGAAGGCTTGGCTGCCTTGAGCCCAACGACATCCTCGTGCGGAAAATGGACTGTTTTCTCCAGCGACACACAACTAAGTACGCCAGATAACGTGGATTGATTCTTGTTTGCGGCGTGTCATTCGGCTCTCGCTTTACGGTTCTTTCGCCAGCAATCGCTCGATCGTCGACAGGAACGGCTTCTCACAGGGGCCGGCGAAGGCGTATGTTTGTTCGTATCCGCCTCGGTCGGTGAATATTCGGTCGCCGCCGATGTAGCCCATGCCGCAGTCAGAGTAACCGGCGACACACACAAATCGGTCGGGTCTCATTTTCTGAGCTGCCAACTGATACTGCACGAACGGCTCACCCGGCAGGTGCAGCATTCTCACCGCTCCAATGGTCAGGCAACTCAGTTCGACCGGTTTATCGGATTTCACGCGTTCGATCCACGCCAGAGCGATCGCTGCCTTGCGACGTTGGCCTGCATCGGCATCCTGATCCACGAGCACTCGTCGGTTCGTGGATTCGGAGAATGCGTCGTCGGTTCTCGGTGGAAATGTCATCGACTCAACCGACCACCTCAACGGTTCCACGGGGCTTCGCTTCAGGCTCGCAAGACTCTGTTCAATTCCCGCCTGGAGCCGAGCCGCCAATTTAGAGCGAGCTTGAAGCGAGCCGTCGTTGTACTTTCCAAACGCGACGTCGCCCCCGCAGCCGGTCAGATAGAGCTGAAACGCTCGAGTCTTCTTTTCGAGTCTCTCCCGGACGATGCCCGGCACGTCGTAGCTCGCTCGCCCGTCGCCATAAAAACTCTGGGGGTGCGAGGCGTAATAGTGCAAATGTACGACGCTCCGCTCGCCGTCGTCCAGCGAGACCGTTCGCACCCAGGGGTCGATAAGACCTTCCGGCAAGTCGCGCAGTTGGGGTGCTGACTTTGTGCTGCTGCTCCGGCCTTGAATTAAGCCGTCGTTTCGTTGGAGTCGCCGGTTTGAGGCGACACGTTCGACCTTTGCCCGGCCCGTGCCGACATGAGTCACTCGTTGCCAGTTCTCTTGACTCGTTGCGATCGCCGCAGACAGTTGTTTTCCGGTCCTCACCAAGTATTCAGCGGTCGCGATGCGCCTTGGATCGTCGTCTTCGAGTTCGAGACGTTGCGACGCGGTCGAGATGGCTGGAGCGGTGTGCTGGTGCAGGCAGTGTAGCGCCACGTGCGACTCGGGAACTTTGGCTGCGTCGGCGATCGTCTGACGCAGGAAGTCGTACGATTCGTTGTGTACTTCCATCAAATCAAGTGTGCAAATGACGCACGTCAGGCCGGCGTCTTTGAACAAAACGCCGCGAGCGAGCAGCGGATGCTCGACCGTTTCAAGAACCGAAATGAAACCCAGCCCCACCGGTGTACGGAGTTTCGGAGTGATCTCCACAGAAAACGTTGTCACGTGCAGTTCATCATTTGCGGCTGCTCGTTGGCGCGGCGGCAGCAGCAATGATAAGAGGACGAGAACAAGGATTCTCACGGAGATAAACCTCCCGTCTGAGCAGTTGTCAAAAAATCATTCGCTGAAATTCGTCATTCTGCGGCGTCGCCCGTAGTAGCCGGCCAGCGCGAGCCACACGAACCAAGGTCCGAATTCGATCCAAGTAACGACGAAATCGAACAATAGCTCGCCGGAAAATCGACTACCGTATACGGTAGTATCCGGCCAATGCGCGATCAACCAGAATCGCAAGTAGTAAACGAACACCAAACCGCTGACCCACAGCCAGGCGCGGCTTTTCGCAAAAGGCAAAAAGGGAATGGCCCAAAGCCAATACCAGGGGTTTTGCGTCGGCAGCAGCAGCCAAAACCAGGCGAGCGTCAAGAAGACGGCTTCGATCGCGTCGGAGGGTGTCGACGCGCGATAGGCGAGGGACATGAAATACCCAACCAGGCAGGCGAAAACGCTCGCCGCGATGAGACGGGCCAACAAGAACGGTGCAAGTGATGAATCAATGGCGAACCATCTTGAAGCGGCGTTCGCGATCGCCGTGCGTTGTGCATACGACGTGATTAAGAACCACGGGCGATTCTCCGCCGGCGTCTCGTTGTCGGGGTTGAGATTCTCCACCACAATCATGAATAGAAGATCGTTCATTTCCCACCGTGAGAGAAACGCTCGTAAACCCGCTCGGGAGTCCTGTGGGGATGTCTCTATTGGAATCTGCGGTGGCAAAGGAGGTTCGAGCGCGTGCTGATCGACAGGTTGCCGTTCATTAGGTCGCGCTGCGACTGTGCCGACATCGCCACGTCTATCCGTTGGACGTATCAACGGCCAACAAGTCAGAAGCGCGACAGAAATCGCCAGCATGACAACCGCCGCTGTTCGCCGGAATCCCCAATGACGGCAGAGGCCGGCAGCAACAACCGGCAATATCACAACCGGATACAACTTCGCGCCGATTGCCAACCCGCTGCTCAGCGCGGCAAGCAAGCCGAACGCCGTTGAACCAGAAGTTGGCAAATAGCGGCGGCGGCAAGCGAGGGCGGCAGAATACACGGCCAGCGTTGTGAAGAAGATGGCGATTGAATCGAGGTGGCCGCTATTGGCGAACTCCTTGATGATGAGCGGACACCAGGCGTACGCGAGCGCCCATCCAGTCGGTTTTTCCATCAGACGCAGCAGAAGAACAATCGGGATCAACGTGGCAAGGTCGAAGGCGAGAATCCATGCCTTCATGAACAGCAAACGATCTCGAACGTTTGCGTCGTTCGGAGTTGTTGACGTTGCCAACGCGAACACTGCTTGGCTGACCGGTGGATAAACGGTTGGCAGCTCACCGAAATGCACGCGTTCCAAAACCTCTTGGAGCGCGGGTGAGGAATCGCGTAACTTCACTAGGCGGCTCAAATCGTCCGGCAGCGATTCATCAGACCGTGCATCGAGTACCCGATGCGGAGTGTAAGCAAACGGGTTGACACCGGCCACCGAACACTGGCCGTCCCACAGATACCGGTAGATGTCGATTTCTTGAATGGGCACCGAGAAGAAAACGGTCGCTCGAAAGCAGACGGAAAAAATGATGATCGTCGGCAGGCAGTCCAGCGTGCGCGCGATTCTCAGCGCGACGACGTAGTAGCCAAACGCCGCCGCGAAGAGCAGGAGCGTTTCGACAACCGGGTGCTCGTCGGCGGGCACTTCGTAGGCGAATTGCGGGCTGATCCAGGTGATGCCCACATAGACGGCCCACGAGGCGAATCCCAACGCGATCAGTATCTGGTGGCGAACACGTGGTCGCTTCATCAGCTTGGAGCCCGCCGACTAGAATTGGTCCCGAATCCCTCTGTTGGCTCAAGAGTACCCTTGTTATCAAGTGTCGATTTCGCCCACAACCGGGTTTCAGGATGGTTTCCATTTTTGCAGTCCGTACTTACCGATCAAGTACAGGATTTTCGAACCGGCCTTGATCGTTCCGCCCACGGTCCCGCTAATCTTGCTAACACCGACGCGGCGACGATAGGGGACAGGGATTTCCAATGTCTTGAGCCGATTTTGCGCGGCTTTGATCTGCATCTCGACGGTCCAGCCGAAGTTCGTATCGGACATGGCGAGACCGTGAATCGCGGAAGAGCGAATGGCTCGAAACGGCCCCAGATCGGTGTAACTGCCGCCGAACAACCATCGCATGAGAAAACAGGCCAATTGATTCCCGTACACGCTCTGCGGCGGCATCGCACCCGGCTCGCGCTCGCCCAACAGCCGCGAGCCGAGCACAAAGTCGTACTCGCCTGAGAAAATCGGTTCCACGAGTTGGGGCAGCAAGTCCGAATGGTCGCTGTAGTCCGCGTCAACAAAAGCAACGACTTTGGGTGTCTTCAGGCCGAGCCGGTCTGCGTTTTCGAGCGCGTCCAGTCCTCGTAAACAGGCCGCCCCGTAGCCTCGCTGTGGTTCGAACAGGACGGTCGCGCCGCATCGCGCTGCCACGTTCGCCGTGTCATCGATGGAACCGTTGTCGATCACAATCACTTCCCCAACCTCGGGAAGGTCACCGAGCACCAGCGGCAACGACTCGGCTTCATTCAGGGCGGGAATGATGACCGCGACCGTCGACAGATCCGTATTCTGGCTGACGCCTTGTGGAGACCGCGTCGCGCGATGTTTCAACACAACCATATCTGTCTCGTCGCGGTTTCGTCGATGTCGTATGTCGACAGGTCAGCGCGTTCCCGAGCCACTAGGCGCACGTGATGTTGACGCTGGTGACGAATCGTTCGGCACGTTTGGCGACGATTCGTCGCGCGGAGTCGCTTCCGTGCTGCTCGGATGCATACCGCCGCCGGAAGCGCAGCCGACGGCAAAACTCGCGACAAACAACATAGTTATACAGACTAGAGCTGAGAAGCGCTTCATGAGATCTTTCCCACATTGAGTCTGCGAGACGGAATTCTATCAGGGCCAATTCCGTTTGACCGACGGCCTTCGACGGCGCGGCGCAACATTCGCCAGATGACAGGCTCCGCCCATTTCAGCATCATCGCCGACGAGGGGCCTTGCAGTCTGTGAACGGGAGCACAGTCGTGCGGCAAAAACCAGCGAATTCCAGGCTCTTGTGGGCGCGATCATGCCGGAATCATGGCCGTTCAGGCCTCAATTTGCCGCCCGTCATCGGTTTTGTATTCCAATGGGCCATACGAAGCCAGGCCGCTGGAAACCGCGCCGACCATTCAATGTGAATGAAAATCGCGTTTTTTTGTGGCGTGCGAGAGTTCACAACGCTTGGACAAGCCGTACCCGTTTGCTTGAACAGGCTGGAAATGTCAGCGTTGTCATGGAACGTCAGGATGCGTCGGCGGGTTGGGTGCGAACCACGCCGGAGTCATCGCTCTTGTCGTGCAGACGGTATTGAATTGCGAGATGGATTTCGCGTCGTAATTCGCGAAGCGTGATCGGCTGCACCATAATCCGCGACGTGCGCGTCGGTTCCATTTCGCCCATCCATTCCGACTGACGCTCCGCCAGCACAGCAATCGTCGTTAGCGGTTTGGTTTTGGCAGCTTGTGTGGCGGTCTTGAAGGCTTCGGTCACGTTGCTGCCGATCGACTCTCCCATCAGAATCAGGCAGTCGGGCGGGTTGCTTTCCAGGCGGTTTAAGCCTCGCGCTAAGTCGCTCAATAGCAAGACACGAAAGCCATGCCTCGATAAATATTCCCGAAGGACATCTTGCTGTCTCTTGCGGCTCTCGATGCACATGATCGTCGGCAGTTGCCGCTGCGGCTTCGAAGGCTTCTTAGGAGCGACGGGCTCGACGAATGGTCGATCGCCCGGTTTGGGAGGCTCCGCCAAACTGGGCAAGGCGGCGCGCAGATCTTGAATAACGTCGGCGGCTCGCTGATAGCGATGTTTGGGATCGAACACCAATAATCGTTCGACGATCTGTGCGATCGCGCCGGGCGTCTCTGGGGCCTGTTCGCGAATGGGGCGTATGTTTTTATATCGCTCGACCTGCCGGCGTTCGACGCGGCTGCGCGTGCGAGGGTAGGGCGGGGTTCCCGTCAGGAGTTCATAGAAAATCGCTCCGGCAAAGAACAGATCACTGCGATGATCGTATCTTGGCGCGCGGCTGAACTTTTCGAGAGTTGCGTATTCGAGAGCCCGTTGAACGCCGTCGCCCGGGCCGCGGCCCGATATTCCTTCATCGCCGGCTAAGCCAAAGTCGACGAGCTTGGCGATCCCCCGGCTGCTCATGAGAACGTTCGTCGGTTTGAGGTCGCGATGCGTAATGCCCATCTCAACGGCATATTGAAGCCCTTCGCACATGTCGATGAGGCAGCGAGTCGCTTCGGCGGGGAAGAGCCTTTTGCGAATGTTGACTATGTCGCGCAGGTTGCCACCTTCGACGAACTCCATTGTGAAGTAATGAAATTCACCTTGGGCTCCTACTTCATAAATGGGCACGATATTTTTGTGTGAGAGCTTTTTGCACAGCTCGGCCTCGCGATGAAACTGGGTCACCATCAAGGGTGTTTTTGCCCAGCGGTTTCGCAGCACCTTTAGGCCGACCATTCGGTTGTCGGTCACGGAGCACGCGCGAAAGACTCGCGCAAAGCTTCCA
>Ga0315336_1002926_pt1 | contig 24309 bp, 15 predicted proteins | sample ASW5metaG_FD_204512 | JGI IMG/M metagenome (GOLD analysis project Ga0315336, IMG submission 204512) | Ammonia-oxidizing marine archaeal communities from Monterey Bay, California, United States - ASW #5 | ecosystem: Environmental > Aquatic > Marine > Intertidal zone | place: USA: California... | reverse complement strand
GAGCGCTGGACGCCGCGGATTGAGCTGCCGAGCTCCGCAGAAATCGTTAGGCAGTTCGGCGCAGTTCGACGCGATCAATCGTTTTCGGGTTCCATGTTGTCGCTGCGCTGGTCTTCGTCGCAACTACCGTCTCGGCACGAGCTGCGCACCTATGCCAAAGGCTTGGCGCTGCGGAGCCGTACGGAGTTGGTCTACCGCGTTCCGCGCGGCATGAACCGACTGGTTGCCCTCGCCGGGATCGACCCCGCCACGGCCGAGCAGGGCCACGTGGTGTTAGAGATCTACGCGGACGATCGACCCGTTTGGCAGCGCGAAATTGGCGGTGACGATCCGCCGGTGGAGATCGACGTGCAAGTCGCAGGTGCCCGCCGGCTGCGGATTGTCGTCGACTACGGCTCCAACCTCGACTTCGGCGATCGGCTGCATCTGGTGGAGGCGCGCTTTTCCAAATGAACTCCGTGCGCACCATGATTGATCAGCTTGCTAAGGTTGTTCCCACCACCGAACGCAGCGGACTAGCGGAATGGTTTTTCCCTCCGAGCGGTCCTCACTCACAACAGCGCAGAGGAATCGTTTCACTGGCGACAATTGCTTTCCTGCTGGTTCTGCTTGTCGCGCCAATTCAGGCCGAGTTGGCCCCCAGTGATGCGGTTCTTCAGGCCCAGCAGCGTCGCGTTGAAGTGATGAGTCAAGCGTCCCAAGCGACCGTGGCTGTGTTCGACGGTACGGGACAGGGAGGCGGCTCGGCGGTACTGATTTCGCCCGACGGTTTCGCGCTGACCAACTTTCACGTGACTGCACCCTGCGGCCCGGCGATGAAGTGTGGCCTGGCTGACGGTAGGCTGTACGACGCGGTGATCGTCGGCATCGACCCGACAGGTGACGTGGCACTGGTCCAACTGTTGGGTCGCGACGACTTCCCCTTCTCCGAGCTGGGCGACAGCGACGCGGTGCGCGTCGGCGATTGGGTCTTCGTCGTGGGCAATCCGTTCCTGTTGGCGCACGATTTCTGGCCGTCAGTTTCATTCGGGATGGTCTCGGGAGTGCGTCGCTATCAATACCCGTCCGGAACGCTGCTGGAGTACACCGACTGCATCCAAACCGACGCGGCCATCAACCCGGGCAACTCGGGCGGCCCATTGTTCGATGCCGCCGGCCGACTGATCGGCATCAACGGTCGCGGTTCGTTCGAGAAGCGGGGCCGGGTGAACGTGGGCGTCGGTTATGCGATTTCGATCAACCAGATCAAACGGTTTTTGGGCCACTTGCGTAGCGGGCGGATCGTTGATCATGCGTCGCTGGGGGCGACGGTCAGTTCCGGTCAGTCTGATGGAGTGATCGTGGATGATATTCTTGAGCGGAGCGACGCTTTTCGTCGCGGTCTTCGCTACGGAGATGAAATCTTTCGCTTTGCCGGTCGCGAAATCGGCTCGGCCAACGCGCTCAAGAACGTTCTGGGCGTGTTCCCCAGTGGTTGGGTCGTACCACTGAGTTTCCGCCGCGACGGGGAAACCTTTGACACGCAGATTCGGTTGATGAGCCTGCACGACTCGGCGCAGCTTATCGACATGGTGCAGCAACAGCGGCAGAAACCTGTGCAGCCTCCCGAGGGCGATAAACGACCGCGCCCCGGCGATGAAATTCCGCAGCCTGACGACGAAAAAAACCCGCTCAAAAAGCTACGGCTGCCAAAATTGGGCAAGCAGGAGCCCGAGCTGCCTGCTGCCGTGGCTGAGCGTTATCAATCGCGGCGCGGCTACGCCAACTACTTCTACAATCTTCAACAGCAGCAGCGGTTGTGGGAAACCTATCGCCAGCAAAACCCGTTGGTCGAGGGGCACTACGCCTGGCAAATTGAAGGCGAGCTTGAGGCCGGCGGCCGGTTCGAGGTCGAGCTCGCTGCCGATCAGGGCGGTATCAAGCTGCCCAGCAGCGATTCCGGGGCGCGGTTTACCGGCAGCCTGGAAACGCAGCTTAGCCCGCCCGGCTCCGGCGGACTGCTACTCACACTGCATCTCTGGCAGCGGTTGCTCGACCGGGGCCTGCGCACCTTTGGCGAAGTTCACTACCTGGGCCAACTTCCGATCGGCCCACAGTGGGAACCGGCGGACTGCCTGGTCGGAATCCACGAGTCGGTCGAAGCACGGTTCTACTTTTCCACGACTTCGGGAGACTTGATCGCTATCGAGATGATCCCCAGTGAAAACGTCGACTCGTGCCTGCTTTATTTGGACCAGTTCGAAATGCTCGCTGGCCGCCGCCTGCCGTTACGCTGGACGGTGCGACACGGCGATCACCAATTCGCCCAGCTGCAGATCGATCGTTGGGAGTTCGGCCCGCGATCACCAACGGCTGAAACGGAGAACTAAGTTTGCGACTTCTTCTGTTGGCTATTGCCTCGATCAGTTCCGCGACACTACCAGCCGCGACGTTGGAGCAAACCATCCGCACGGCGCAGATCAAGGTCGTGAAGATCTATGGTGCCGGCGGGCTGCGGCAGCTGGAGGCGTATCAGTCGGGGATTCTCATCTCAGCCGAAGGCCACGTGCTGACCGCCCTGAGCTACGTGCTCGACACCGACGATCTGGCAATCGTGTTGGACGACGGCCGTAAGTGGCAGGCCGAGCTGGTCGGCAGCGATCCGGTGAGCGAATTGGCGGTGCTGAAGCTCGCGTCAGACGCAGACACGTTTCCCTACTTCGACCTGCAGGCAGCCGCCCGGGCTGGCGTGGGTCAGCGGGTCTTGGCACTGAGCAATCTCTATGGCATCGCCAGCGGGGACGAGCCGGTCAGCGTTTTGCAAGGAGTGATCTCAGCCGTTGCCCCGCTTGAAGCCAGGCGCGGCGCATTTCAGGTCAACTTTCGTGGAACGGTTTACGTCCTCGACGCGTATGCCAACAATCCTGGTGCGGCAGGTGGTGCACTGGTCGATTGGCAAGGCCAACTGTTGGGCGTCTTGGGCAAAGAACTCCGTAGCCAGGTCACCGGCACCTGGCTGAACTACGCCTTACCGGTGGAAAGCTTTGCCGCGACGGTCGACGACTTGATCGCCGGCCGAGTTCTGCAATCCGCTTCGACCGATCGGCTCGAACCGGACCAGCCGCTCACCGCCGAGGTGTTGGGCATTGCCTTGGTGCCTAACATTCTGCCCCGCACGCCACCCTATGTCGACACGGTCCGCCGCGGCTCGCCGGCCGATCGTGTTGGACTTCGGTCGGACGACCTGATCGTGTTTATCGCGGCCCAGCCGACTCCATCTTGTCAGGTCGTTTTGGAAGAATTCGCTAGACATGAGCAAAGCGCTGCGGTCTCGATTTCCGTGTTGCGCGACGGCTCGCTGCTGGAGTTTTCGCTTCTGGCCGACGCCGACTCACCGCACTCCGTCAGCCAACCGATCGACCAACCATGAGAACTCCCTGCGTCTTGATACTAACGATACTGGTCGGCCAGTCGTTGGCCCGCGGCGCAGACCAGCCGACCGAGGACCTCGGTTTGTTGGAACAGCAAGCGCTCAGCGCGGCGGCAGAGAACGTGGCCGAGGCGGTCGTACAGATTCGCACCATCGGCGGCTTGGAGCGGGTCGCGGGCAGGTTGGTGGCGCAGGGACCGACGACCGGCCTGGTGATTTCGCCCGATGGGTATATCGTCAGCAGCGCCTACAATTTCGCCCAGCAGCCGACCTCCATCCTGGCCCGGCTCCCCTCCGGTTTGCAGCTCCCGTTGCAGCTGGTCGCCCGCGACCGCAGCCGGATGTTGGTGCTGCTCAAGGCCGAAGTCGACGAGCCGCTACCCATCGCAACGGCCACTCCCCTGGGCGACATCAACGTCGGGCAATGGGCCGTGGCCGTGGGGCGGACGTTTCACGCCGATCGCGTCAATGTTTCGGTCGGCATCGTCAGCGCGACCAATCGCATGTATGGCCGAGTGATTCAGACCGACGCCAGTACGTCGGTTGCCAATTACGGCGGACCGCTGGTTGACGTCGAAGGCCGCGTGTTGGGCATTCTGGTGCCGATGTCGCCCCAATCGATCGGCGACGGATCCGATAGCGAAGTGGCTGGCGCCGAATTCTATGACTCAGGCATCGGCTTCGCCGTTCCGCTGGAGCATGTCTTGAAAATGTTACCGAAGTGGCGGCAGGGCGATCTGTTGCCGGGCAAGTTGGGCGTCGGTCTTGCGCCGGGCAGCGCCTATGTCGAACCACCGACGATCACGCACGTCTGGCCCGGTTCGCCTGCCGACCGCGCTGGCTGGAAATCGCAAGACCGCATCGTGGCGATCGATGGTCAGCCGGTCGACACGAAGGCCCAACTCCGCTTCGCGCTGGTGCCCCATTACGCGGGCGACAGTTTTCCGGTGACCTTAGAGCGCGATGGCGACGAAATCGAAACGTCCGTGACACTTACCGACCAGCTGCCCGTTTATCGAAAACCGTTCCTGGGCGTGCTGCCGATGCGCACAACTGAAGATAAAGACTCTACAAGCGTCGAGGTGCGAAATGTCTGGCCGGGTGGCCCAGCTGCGGAAGCGGGGGTTCGCCGGGGCGATCGGCTCGTGGCAATTGGCGAGCACACGTTGAATACCATTGACGAGGCGCACCAAGCGATGAAGGAGCTGCACCCAGAGCAATCGGTCGACGTGACGATTGAGCGTGATGCTCAGCCAAGCAAGCTCTCCGTCCAGCTCGGTCGCCAGCCCGAGGAGATTCTCACCGCCGGCGATCTGCCCTCAGCCACACCAAAGCCTGACACGGAAGAGCGTTCCGCTGATGTCGCCGCTCCGCTGGAGCTGAAACCGTTGCGTCTTCCGGAGTTCCCGCAGACAGCAAATTACTATCAGCCAGAGAACGGCCCCCATGAAAATTTCGGTTTGCTGATCTGGCTTTCGTCCGGCGACTCTCAACAAGACTTACAAATGACTGGCAACTGGCAAGACATCTGCCGTCGGGACGGTTTGATTCTGCTCTTGGCGCCTCCTGCCGACCCGTCAGGCTGGCGCCCGAAAGACCTGGCGTATCTAGCACGACTGACCCGCGCGGCAGTCAAACAGTTGCCGACCGATGAGCGCCGTGTGGTCGTGGGTGGTCAAGGAAAAGCGGGCCAATTGGCTTGCGCGTTCGCTCTGAAGCGTCGCAGCCAAGTCCACGGCGTGGTGAGCCTCGACGGCCCCCTGCCCCGCACGTTAAAGATCCCCACCAACAAGCCGAACCTGCCGTTGGCCATCTTGGCAGTCGAATCGGACGGTTCGGTTTTCGCCCCGCTAGTGCGGCAAGACTTACGCAAACTTCGCGAAGCCGGTTACCCGGCAACCACCTTGCAACGGCCGTCGGCCAACGCGCCCGACGAGCCGCTCGCCCCCGCAACCCGCCAAAGCATCGCCCGCTGGATTGATACGCTCGATCGGCTTTGAATGCTCAGTCAATCGCTTCCTCAATCTCCCGAGAGCGATCACGGTCAGTCAGATTTTCGAAACGAATGACCGGTCTTCAAGCCGGCCACAAAGACGACCAGTGCAACAGCGCCAAGGAAAAACACCGTGTCGCCGGGCACACGCATCCAGCGGAGGTTCTGCATGATCGGCGTTTGCATGAACTCGCTGCTTCGTGCGTACCAGTAGCCGTGTTCGACCGACGCCCACGTTTGCATCAAGCCGACCGGCAGTAGACTCAGTAGGCACATCGCCATTAATCCGCCGTTGAGTGTCCAGAACGAGAACCGCAGGATGCCATCCTTCCACTCACGACCGGGGATCAGGACTCGCAGACAGACGAGCATCAATCCGATTCCCAACATTCCGTACACGCCAAACAGAGCAGCATGACCGTGTAGCGGTGTCGTATTGAGTCCCTGCATGTAGTACAGGGCGATGGGCGGGTTGATCATGAAACCGAACAGCCCGGCCCCGATCATGTTCCAGAAGGCAACAGAGATGAAGAAGTAGATCGGCCACTTGTAACGCTGCACCCAGGGCGACAATCTCGACCGCCGCAGATCTTCCATCGCATCGAATCCGATCAGACAAAGCGGTACGACCTCCAAGGCGCTAAACACGGAACCCCACGCGAGCGCGACGGTCGGAGTCCCCGAAAAGTAGAGATGGTGACAGGTTCCGATGATACCGCCTGCCAGGAAGATGGTTGCTGAGAGCAAAGCCGCGGCAGCAGCAATACCTGGCCGAACCAAACGCAAACGCATGAAGATAAAGGCGATGACCGTGGTGGCAAAGACCTCGAAGAAGCCTTCGACCCACAAGTGAACGACCCACCATCGCCAATACTCGACGATCGTCAAATGCGTATGGTGTCCCCAAGTGAGTCCCGCCCCGTAGAACAGGGCAATCGCAGCAGTCGAGACGGCCAGCAGTGCGACAAGCTGTCTCTGTTCGCCCTGCTGTCGCAAGGCCGGTCGTAAGACGCGCATCATCAGAAAGAACCACAGCAGCAGTCCAACAAACAGGCCGATCTGCCACGCTCGTCCCAAGTCGACGTATTCGTAGCCCTGATGGCCCAGGTAGAACGAGACCGAGTCGGACATCTTGTTCTGGACGCTCATCCACTCACCGGCCAACGAACCGACCACGATGAAAAGCAAGGCGCCAAACAAAACGTTGACGCCCAAGCGTTGCCCCTTGGGTTCCTGCTCACTCACCAAAGGGCCGATGAACAGTCCTGCCGCCAACCACGCGGTGGCAATCCAAAACAGTCCCATTTGGATGTGCCAGGTGCGAGTCACGCTGTACGGCAGCCACTCGGAAAGCGGGAAACCATAAAAACCGTCCCCCTCGACGCCGTAGTGGGCCGTTATCACACCCAGAAGCATCTGCACGAGAATCAGTGCCGATACGACCCAGAAGTATTTGATCGTCGCCCGTTGCGAGGGTGTCGCTTCCCAGCTGCCAAGTGGATCGGTCTCCGGTGCGACCGGTTCCGGTTCTTCACTTCGACGAGACGCATACCACCACGCCATCCCGGAGATTCCAGCGAGCAGCATGATGATGCTCACACCGGTCCACACAACCGCTTCGCCCGTCGCTCGGTTTCCAACCAGTGGTTCGTAAGGCCAGTTGTTGGTGTAGGTGATGTGATCGTCGGGACGATTTGTGGACGCCGCCCACGATGCCCAAAAGAAGAAGGCTGAAAGTTTGCGAAGCCGATCGGAGTCGGTGACTGCGCCAGCGGGGATCGCGTAGTCCGTTCTGCCGCTGGCGAACACCTCGGTATAGTGGGCCAGGTTGGACTGAAAAGCTTCTGCTCGAATGGGATCGATGGTGATCGTTTCAGTCGCCGGGTCGTAGGTGTTGGTCCGCATCAACTTAGACAAGCGGCCACTCAACTGGGCCTGCCGCTCTTCATCAAGCTGCTCGAAGTTGGAGCCAAAATCAGCGCTTGCCCACCGGTCGAGGATGAAGATCGCTTCCCGATGCAACCAATCGGCTGACCAATCGGGAGCGACGTAGCTGCCATGCCCCCAGAGCGACCCAACCTCCATGCCGCCCAGAGATTGCCAGACATTCTGCCCAGCTGCGATCTCACCTTCGTCGACAACGACCGTGCCCTCGGTGGTGACCACCCGCGCCGCGATGGGCGGCAATTCCTGATAGATGCGAGCCCCGATCCAGCCGAGGATCAGGAACGAAACGAAAAGGACCAGTCCGAAAAACACCCAAAGTCGCTTCATGTCGCTCCTCACCTGAGATCCGGGAATTCCTGCAGGGGTCGAATCTGAAGAGACTCCAGACTCACCGTGGTGCCCATCGTAGCATCACCCGCCTTTCCCGGAACTAGCCCACGGGTATTTTTTTGAGATTCATCTTGTCGGCGGGTTCGAGATCAGGATGTCCAGATAGAAACGCCCCAGGAACGAATGGCGTTCTTGCAAAGAATCTCGGCCAACACGCCCGACGAACCACTTGCCCCCGCAACCCGCCAAAGCGTTGTCCGCTGGATCGACACGCTCGATCGGCTTTGAACAGCCGACGAAAATCATCCCCCTTACTTGCCCCTTTTCTGCTTCATTTTACTATTTTCAGGTCATCTTCTCCTATGGACTGTATTAGCGTGTATGCGTCGTTGAGAAGTCGAACGAATTCCTCTAGAGATTCGGGCATCTGGGAGAGTTCAGCAATTCTCTTATGCCACCATTTCCTGACGACATTCTCTGACAAGCTAGTTTTTGAAGTTATTTCAGGAGTAGGTTTGTGATCCCTGTGCACGATGGCATCTACAAAACAGCTTGGACCGCTGATATTGATAAACCGCGGTGCAACGTCGATTAGCGCACTCAGTTTATCAGCATTGTGGAACACAATCCTCCGATCAGGCGCATTGCGATCCCCAACAATGAACTCAGCCCCGATGGACGTTGCAAATTCTTCAATAGCCGGATCCATCGGTTTTATAAAGTCATCAAGTTGTTGAAACTCTTCCAATGAATACGGATCGCCATTCGGCATATGATCTCTCCTTGTCCGCGCTATTCTAGAGTACAGGAAAAGGTGCAGAAAACCGAAAAGGGCCCATGCCTCCGAGATTCCCGGACCTCGTGGCGGTCCCGGTTAGAGAGTGTACGGACAAAATAAAGTGAGTCGAAGACCTAGCCCAACTCCGCCGAGGGCCGCGGGGCAATACCCTCAGGGGTGGCGTCGCTATCTTTGTCGAACCACTTAGGATCGAACTCGATCCGCCGGTTTTCTTTGATCGCGATGTTCGATGTCAGCGCGATTACTGCGTCGGCCAGCGCCACCTCGGGCGTACACTTCACCTGGTTTTCCGGCGCCGGGTTGCGGATGCACCAGGCCCAGTGCTCGATCTCCTCGCGATAGCCGCGACTCACGTCGGTCGGCGTCGCAGCTTGCGCAATGGCCGCGGCGGGTCCGCCGCCCGTTTCGTACGTATCCATTGCGGCACCCGACCCGCTCTGTTTGACGGAGATTTTCGTGCTGACGTTGGAACCCTTGAACAGCATCACCTCTTTCTCGCGTTCCAAAATAAGCGTCCCCTTGGTGCCCAGCACCACTTCGCCGTAGCCGCCGAAGCCGTTGCCGTTGATTGAGGAATAGGAGACCACGATTTTCTTGTTGGGGTTGTCGACCTGCGAGGTGCTGCCCTCCTGGAAATACTCGGCGCCCGGGAATTCGTACGTGGCGTAGACATGATCGTCCACGTCGCGATCAGCGGGAAAAACATGCCGACCGCCGACGCCCACGACGCTCAACGGCATCGCCTTGCGGCCCTGCGGCTGCTGCGCGCTGATAAAGATGCTTGCCGCGTCGAGCTGATGGCTACCCAGCTCGGCCATCAAGCCGCCGCCGGTCCGATCCCACAACCGCCAGCGAATCAGCTCTTCCAGTGCCGTCCGCTCGGTGCCTGAGCCATCGTCCAGGGTCTTCGATTCGTAGCCGTATTGGGCCGCGTCGACAGTGATGTCGGCCAGCTGCTCTTCGATTTGATTGACGCGCTGCTGCCAGACGTCGATCTCCGCGCCGCGGGCTTTATTGAGTCGATTGCGCCAGCTGCGGAGCTTCGAGAAAAGCGGATGCAGCACGACCACCGCGTCGACCGCCGATCGGCCCTGCAGCTTGGCCTCGTTCAGCGCTTTCTCGAAATCGTGGAAGCCACCGATGTCTTCCGGCAGAGGCGGTTGCCAGCTATCTCTGCCAGGCAGATTGTCGCGAAACCATTGGGCCCGAATGTGATGAATGTCGCCAATCAGACCACGGCGGATTTGATCGACCGCGTTGGCGTACAAAATGCTGTAATGCCGCTGATGGCCGGTTGCCAGAATCATGCCGGTCTCGTCGGCCACCCGCGCCATCTCTTTGCACTGATGCACGCTGTGGGCCATCAGCTTTTCAGTCAGCACCGGCTTGCCTGCCCGCATCGCGCGAATGGCGGCCACGTCGTGCAGCCAAAGCGGCAGGGCGATAATCACCGCCTCGACGTTCGCGTCGGCCAGCAGCTCTTCGTACTTATCCTCGTAAACTTTCACATGCTTCCGGGCTTCGTCCTCGGTTTTCCAACCATAAACGTCCATCAACCCCGGGCGGGCCCGTTTGGTTCCGTCGCTCGACCAGTCGCCGTGAAACGCCCGGTGCACGCTGTAGGGACGAATGTCGGCAATGGCCACCACTTGCACAAAGTCAGGGTTCAGCCCGCCGATCAGCACGCCCCCTTCGTCGCCGGTGCCGATGATGCCGATGCGCAGCGGGTTTTCGATCTTGGCGTCGTAGCCGAAGTAGATCGCCCCCAGGCTGCCGCCGGTTGCTGCGCCGGCCAGGACGCTCCCCTTGAGGAAGTCGCGTCGCGTGGTGCCGACCGCCTCGTCAAAATTTTGCTTGCCAATCGCGCGTTGTTCGGGAGTCAGATTCATCGTCACACTTTCGAAACTGTTCAGCTATCAAAAGAAATAAATGTTCACCACGGGGTCACGGAGACCACGGAGAAAGACTCGGCAGGATAACCATAAAGGGCACGAAGAACACGAAGAAAAGTAGGCATTGTTTATGGCTCCTCGCGGTCCTTTGTGTGCTTAGTGCCCCATGTGGTTCAATCCGTTGGCCCTATTCTTGCTTACTGTGACTTTGCGGTTCCCCAGATTCCATCATTCTGTTGAATAATTTGTTTCTCTGTGATCTCCGTGGCTCTGTGGTCTATTGATTACTTGAATTGCTTCAGACGGCTGAAGTATTGCTAACTTCCTTCTTGCCACAGCACATCCGCCACAGGCCGGCGACCACATAGTCGATGCCGGGCAAATACCGGCCAACGCCCGCGGCAAAAGCCACCAGCGCCGCCAGCTCAACCAATTGATAACCAAAATAATCTGTCTGGGCGCCGGCCACCCAAGGTGGCTGCGTCGCAATGACCGACAGCAAAAACAACACGCCACCCACCGCGGCCAACCGAGTGAAAAACCCCAGCAATAGGCAAACGCCTACGCCCACAATCAACCAGGCGACGCCCCAGTTGAGCCAATCGAGCCGTCGCTGCTGGGGATCGGTCAGAATTCGATCGACCCGCTCGGCCAAACCAACGTCGGCGGAGCGTTGCTGTGGAGTGACGACCTGCCGCAAATCGTCCTTGAACTTCGCCTCCAAGCCGCGGACCCCGGCAAGCCACGCCAACGGCATGCGTCTGACTTCAATCTGCTTGGCCGCCACCCGTTCCACTTCGAAAGGAACCGCCTGCGCTTCAGGCTCGGCCTCTTTCTTGGCGAGCCGCCAGAGCTCATGCTGATACAGCTCGATGGCGTCCCACTCGGTCACCAGATAGTCGGAAAGCTGCTGCACGCGGCCGAGAAAAATCGCGGCGCTCGCCTCGCGCTGCTGATCGTTGAGCATCGGCAAATCAGTAAACGTCTTTTGCGTCGCCCGCCAATCGGACTGGATTTGCTTGGCCCAGTCTGAATAGGGCAGCAACTCGGCGAACAGTTCGACCTCGTGCGGCTTGCCCGGCTCGATGCGATTGTATTCGGCAATCCAATCTTCGCGTTGGTAGCGCGCGTCTTCGTCCAGTGGTTTAGTCTCGACTGGCACCGCCAGCAATTGCCGCCAGTTGTGGTTACCCGGCAACTGGCTCTGCAACGGGCCAGCTAGCGGTCCGGTCGCCTGACGGAAAAAACCCTCGGCCGAAAATTCGACCCGAAACCAACCGGTTTCCGGTTCGTAGGCGAGCTTCTTAGCCCCTTCGCTATAAAAATGCCAACCGACGCACAATCTCAGAAACAGCAGCGCAAGAATGATTTTCCAGACCGGGCCTTGGGTTGGCGCAGGGCGAGTGGCTTTGGTGTCGGTCGCTTGAACGCTCACAAAGGATGCCCCAAATTGGCGATTAGCATGATCAGCAGGAAAGCTTCGACCGACACTGCCGGTTTCGCCTTTCTGCCCAACCCTCTATTCTAGAGGATTATTACACGGTTCTCCAGTCCGTCGCCGGTTGGGCTTGTCGTAACTCGGCGGTTGTGAGCCGTCCCAAGCTCAGTGCTGCACTGTGTAAGCCCATGTCTGAGTAAGCCTCTAATGCGAATCGTCCTTTGCTACCCCGTCGAACCTCGGCACATTCAGCAGATTCAATCTGCCTGGCCCGGGGCGGAGATTGTCGACGCCGGTCAAGACCGGATTGCGACCGAGCTGCGTTCAGCCGATATTTTCTGCGGCCATGGCAAGGTGCCGATCCCATGGGGCGAGGTGGTTCAAGGGGAACGGCTGCGCTGGATTCAATCGTCGGCTGCCGGATTGGACCATTGCCTGGTTCCGGAAGTCATCGACTCGGACATCCAGGTGACCAGCGCCTCGGGCGTGCTCTCCCGGCAGGTCGCCGACCATACATTGGCGCTGCTTGCCGGGCTGCTGCGTAACTTGCCGACGTTCTTCCGCGCGCAACAAGCGCGGCAATTTGAACGCCTGCCGACGCGCGACCTGCACGGCGCTCGGATTGGCATCATCGGCCTGGGAGGCAATGGTCGACGGTTGGCCCGAGTGCTCAAGGCGTTCGAGACGACCATTCTCGCGACCGATTGGTTTCCCGAAGTCGCTTGCCCCGACGTCGACCAGTTGCTGCCGGCGGACGCGATTGACCAGCTGTTGCCCCAGGTGGAGATTCTCATCCTGGCGGCACCGCTCACTCTTCAGACCCGCGGCATGATCGATGCCCGCCGGTTGCGGTTGCTGCCCGCGGGGGCCGTGTTGATCAACGTCGCCCGGGGACCGTTGGTTGTGGAGAGCGACCTGATCGAGGTTCTGCAATCGGGCCACTTGTGGGGGGCTGCGGTCGACGTGACCGAACAGGAGCCGCTCTCTCCTGAGAGTCCGCTGTGGGAGCTGCCCAACGTCATCATCACTCCCCACGTCGGGGGCCAACGGGCCAGCCGAATCGACGACATGACTGCGTTGTTCTGCGAGAACCTCCGGCGGTATCAACAGGGCGAGCCGCTGGTGAATCTGGTCGATAAGCGACTCGGTTTTCCCAAACCGACGGAGCTGTCCGACGCCGGCAGCGGCTGCCAGCGAAGTTAATCGCCCGTTTCCTGCAGACTTCCCGATTTGCCCACAATTGCGACCTAGACGCGACCAATTCCCCCTGCCTAAGATTAGGGGACTGGACAGGTCAGGCATTTCCCCAATTGCTGAATCGGCCTCGATCTTCGCGATCGCCCGCCAACCCTTGGTGAAGACCGATTGGCCACGTCCAGCCAGCTCCCTCCGACGGCCACCCTGAAAACGCCACTGCTGAATTAGCGCAATGAACCCTTCGACCACCATTCTGCAAGGAACGCGGACCATTAGCTTCGACGGCGAGCAGGTCAGCCGTTGTCCGACCGAGCTCTACGAGCGCTACGAGCGGCTGCGCGACAACCAGTACATGGGTTGGACCGAGCATCTGCGTTTCCGCCGTCTGCTGGGGACCGGTGGCCAAGGGGTCGTCTATCTGTCCGATCGCCGCGGTTCCGACGGTTTTACGCTGCCGGTGGCACTGAAGATATTTTCTCCCGAGCGGTTTTCCTCTCAGCAGTCGTACGATCAGGCGATGCAACGCATTGCCCAGGTCGCCTCCTGCGTGGCCAAAATCCAGCACGACAATCTGCTCGACGTGCAGAACTTCACCGAGCGGCACCGAATCCGCATCATGGAGATGGAATGGGTCGACGGTTATGATCTCGAGCGTCTTCTCACCCCCGCGATGCTTTCGCGAGTCCAGCAGCGGGTCAGCGAACGACGGTGGAAAGACATCAATCGCGTCGTGGTCACCAGTGGTCCGATCCGCCCGCGGCTCAAGCCGGGAATCGCCGTGTCAATTATCCGGGAGTGTTTGGCCGCTCTGGCAGCATTGAACCGCGAAGAGATCGTCCATGGCGATATCAAACCCTCCAATATCATGGTCAAGCGAACCGGCAATCCTAAGATCGTTGATATCGGTTCTGCGCTGGACCTGAACAACATGCCCGCGCAACGCACCTGCACGCCGCAGTACGCTGCCCCCGAAATGTTGGAGCGCAACGAGTTTACTCCCCGAGCCGACCTGGCGTGCTTGGGCTACGTGTTGATCGAACTGCTAGCGGGCCGGCCGCTCTTCGCCGGCTTGGGCAGCTTGGGCGAATTGCTCGAAGCGAAGTGGACCTTGCCGCAGCAACTCGATCGGATTTTGCCCGAGGAAGTGGCCGACAGCGACTTGCTGATGAACATCTGCCGCCGACTGGTCGCGCCCGATCCGATGCTTCGCTATGGCAGCGCTGAAGAAGCCAACACCGGCTCCGGTGGACTTGCCGAGTTCCAGCGCACGTTGGTCATGGGCGACCTGGCTAGCGAATACGAAAACGAGCTTCGTATCTGGCTCGAAGAGCTGGAATAGCTGGCAGCCGCGGTTTCTCTTGCATGTTATCAAAGTGCAAGCTGTGGCGACGACAGGCTGCTTTCGACTGCTTGATCCTGTGCATCGTGGTGCTGGCATTGACGCAGAGCGCTGCTCGTGGCAGGCTATCCTCTGTGTGTTTCAGGGAGGAAGCCTCCCCGCAGATTCCATCGCTCGCCGCCCGAAAGGAAGAGGACCGCGATGCAACTACTCACTCTACTGGTCGGGATTTCATTGGCGGGACAGGTTGCCGGTGGCGATCGCTACAACCAACCAACCTCCAACGGCGCCGCCACCAATCGCACTACCTCCGGTGACAACTCCGCCACTCGACCCGCCTGGCCCCGCCAGCCGGCCGAGCCGCTAACCGGATCTGCGGCCCGGCAGCCCGCTGCTCGGCCCGCCGCCGAACGTTCTGGATCGAGTCGCGCCGCTCAGCCATCGACGCCTCCCGCTCAAACCCGGACATCGCGCTCAACCGCCGCCCAGCCGAAGCCGGCCGAACTCCTCCAGACGCTGGCCAAACCGCCTTCTAACGGTCGGCTGGTCGGCTCGCCAATGGCATTGGCGGACGTGTTGCGCGGCGCCAGTTCGCGCGACGAGCAGTCGCTGTTGATTGAGTCTTATTGGAATCTGTCGGCCGCCGTGACCGATTATTATTTGGCCCTGCGCGAGTCGAACGAGCTGCAAACGCTTCGAGCCGGTGTGTTGCACCCCAACGCTCGCTGGCAGAAAGCGGCGGACGCACTCCAGCAACGAGAACGGTTGGCGCGCCGATCGGCTCTGGCGGCGCAGCAGCACCTCCGGCGCATATCGGGCCAGGCCGGCGATAGTCAGTTGCCCTTGCCGTCTGATTTGCCGCACTGCGGTACGTACGACACGCGCTACGACGAGATTTTTCGCGACCGTCGTTCCCGCTCCGCCCTGGCGCTGCATGAACTATTGCCATTGCGATATCAAGACTTGAAAACACAGGCTCGGGCCGTTGCCGACAGCCGAGCTTGGATTGACACCGTTAGCCAGCAGCGCAATCCGCAATCCGATGGCACTAACTTGCTTCTCGTGCACGAACTGTTGGTGTTGCGCCGCCGGGAGTTCGTGGCAGCAGTCCGCGACTACAACTTGCAGATCGGCCGCTACACCGGACTTGCTGCGCCCGGCAATATCGGCGCCGAACGATTGGTGGCGATGTTGATCCGCAATTCCGCACGACGATCTGCACAGGGGACAACCCACCCGCGCACCGGCTGGAACCGCTCCGGGATCAAGAGGACCAGCGCCGTCGAATCGTACGACCCTCCCCGAACTTACGCCGATGACCCTCCTGCAGAGTCCAACTCGCAGACCGCCGGTCGAGAGCGTTCGATCATGGTCCAGCGCCTGCCCGGCTCTACGCCGTCCGGCCGCAACTAGCGCGCCGGGCTAGTGCATTCACATTGCTTTGAGTTGTGATAAACTGAAAAGCCCTGAGTTGGAAACACTCTAGAGCCCAGTCCCGCCGCCGATCGGCTACAATGTCGGAATGCCCTCTTCACTGACCACCGCCGACAAGCCGACCGAGTCGCTAGTACGACCGTTGCAGATCGGCCCGCTGCAGATCGATCCGCCGATCCTGCAGGCGCCGATGGCCGGTTTTACCAACTACGCCTTCCGGCAGATCGTCCGCGAATTTGGCGGCGCGGGTCTGTTGGCAACCGAGATGGTCAACGCCCGCGGGTTCGTTTGGCTCGACGAGCACGAAGCCGAACACCCCGATCGCCTTTGGGGGGTGAAAGAGGAACCGCGGCCGCTCGCCGTGCAGATTTGGGACAACGACCCGCCGACGCTCGCCCGAGTCGGTGCCCGGCTCGTCGAGGAATATCAGGTCAGTGTGGTCGATATCAACTTCGGCTGCCCCGTTCGGCAGGTCACTCAAAAAGCGCACAGCGGCTCGTATCTCTTAAAACATCCCGAGCGGATGGGCGCGATCATCGAACAGGTGGTCGCTGCCTGTGCCCCGACGCCGGTCACCGCCAAAATCCGCCTCGGCTGCACCCGCGATCAGATCAACGCCATCGACGTCGCCCAGGTGGTCGAAGCGTCGGGCGCAGCTGCGCTGACGGTCCATGGCCGCACGGCCGCCGACATGTTTCGCGGCTCGGCCGATTGGGACCGCATCAACGCGATCAAGCCGCACCTCCGGCAGATCCCGCTAATCGGCAACGGCGACCTCGATACACCGCAACGCGTGGTCGACGCCTTTCACCGCTACGACGTCGACGGCGTGATGATCGCCCGCGCATCGCTCAACAAACCATGGCTCTTCCAACAATCGGCCGCGGCCTTGCGTGGCGAACCGATTCCACCCGACCCCACGCCGCAGGAAGAACGCCGACTGCTGCTGCACCACTACGACCTGGTCTGCCAACGGTTCGGCCCACAGAAGGGCACGATCCTGATGCGCAAATACGCCTGCTGCTACGCCCAAGGCCGCCCCGGCGCCCGCGAGTTCCGCAAACAGGTGGCTACGATCTCTTCGCCGGCGGAGTTCCACACCGTGGTCGAGCAGTTCTTTCCGACGATGGTTCCGGCGAACTGCAGTTGAACTCGCAAGGGTTCAGAGCAAGCGGCGTCGATCCCCATGCCAGCAGAATCCTTGCGAATCCAGCTACTCGTCACGAACATAAGTGACAGCTACGTCAGCCTTGCGCTCTATCTTCCTACCAGCCTTGGAAGCCTCGGCGGAAAGATAGGGCCGCTATCCCGAAGACGAGAATGATCCCTGTCGACGGCTCGGGCACGGCCGTCGGAGATGACACAAGTCCCAGCGGGCCGGTGTATTGTTGTTGCCAGAGAAGAAAATCGCTGCCGTTGCTGTTGCCGTCGTTGTCGGCGTCGCCCAGGGCATTTACTCCGAAGGCCGTTTCCCAGATAGCCAGGTCGGCGTCGTCCACGTCGCCGTCTAAATCGAAATCGGCGGTCGAGAAGACGGATAACTCCAACTCGTAGAGCTGGATCGTATCTTGCTCGCCGGCAATCTGAACAAAATACTCGCCCGCGACCGGCAGCCTCAGATCCACGAGCGATTCGATTCCCCCCTGCCCCGTCGCGTCGGCAGAAGCCAGCAGCGACGTGCCATTCAGATCGAAAACTGAAAACTCCAGATCGCTACGGGCCGAGGCGTCGAACGAGGTCGGGGTGCCGCCATCCTGACTTTGGGTGAATTGCCCACCACGGGGTGTCAGCAGCACGTTCAAATCGGACGGCTGGGAAACGCTAAATGAAAAAAAGTCGGTGTCGCCCAGGTTGGCAATGCTCACAAAATCGGTCGCCGTGGGTGAGATAAACTGACCCGGTACGTCGGCGTCGGAACCCACACTGTCCGTTCCGCCGGTGGCGATCAGTCCCAGGCTCGTGGCCAGCCCAAACTCATCATTGCCGAGTCCACCGTTGGATTTTTCATTGGCGTCGCCAAAATGAAATTGAATGCCGCGGACCTCGTCGAGTTGCGGACCATCAAAACTGGTATCGATCACCGGCTCCATGAGCAGATCGTCGGTGGTCGAGTTGACGTGAAGGAGCCCAAACCCGTGCCCGTGTTCATGCATAACCGTGTCGCGCAAGGCCCGATGAGTGTTCGCGGCATTGGAAAAGAACGCCCCGTCGGCCGTATCGAGAACCATGTCGCCGTTGTCCGGCAGGTAGTTGAAAGCGAGCACGTTGCTCGGTCCGTCAATATTTGCGCCGCCGATGCGCAGATCGCCCCGCACGCCCAACACGCCGTCGGCCGTGCTGTGGTCGACTCCATCGTCGGTGGCGACATACATGTAGGTGGCGCCGCTCAACTCGCTCCAACGGCCGAAGGAGTCGGTAAAGAAATGGAACCAAGGACGCAGCATCAAATCAGCGCCACCAGGTCCGGATCCGAAAGTCGTGTCGAGAAACGAAATCAGATCGCTCGGTCCCAAGTTTCCGAAATCACTCGAAGGCACATTGGTACCGTCGGGAACGATGCTCCAGGTGAAGGTGATCGGATCGCCGTTGCCGTCGCGTGAATCACTGGCGGTGGTCAACCAGGGATCGACCGCAGGATTGATGATGAAGGCCAGCGCAGGACCGGCCATCGTGCAGGCCCAAACGCCTGCCGCCGACAAAAGGACAAGTTTTCTCTGACTCAGCTTCATGATGCTCTGCGAAGATCCAACTTTCCATTCTAGCTGCAGAACTAGGAATCGAGCAACAATAAACAATAGATGTCAGATGGACTATTTGCCGGGGTTAGCGCAATTGACATGCCTTTATGTCTACTTTGCGCTCGTCCCCGGGTTGATGCACAGGAAAGGGCCATGCATTGTGGGCAGCTGCGGCTGCACCATTTCGACCAGGTCAGCTAGAGTTTCAGTGTGATGCCAGAGCGATCTACTCCACTTGCGGGCCATACGGCTTGCCAGCGCGGTACAGGTCGAGGCTTTTTTTGTAACCGGGTTTCTCGCGTTCGGGCACCATGTCAACCACCTTCGTCGCCCACTCAACGGCTTTCTCAAACTCCCCGGTCTCCGCATACGCCGCAGCGAGCGTGTCCAAGCATCCTACGTTTTTCCAATCGGTCAATTTACACGCTTCGGTAGCGAGTTCGACCGCCTTTTCTCCGTTGCGATACTCCGCGTCAGAACACGTCGCACGCAGCCATGCCAAGTCGTTGTAGGGATTGAGATACTTCGCATCAATCCGAATCGCCTCGTTGTAGCTAGCGATCGCCTTGTCGTATTCGCCCTTGACGCCCCATATAGTGCCGAGATTGTAGTGGGACTCGGCAGATTTCGGATCGAGCCGAATCGCTTCGTTGCTATCGGCTAACGCCTTGTCGTATGCACCCCCGGCGACCCACGTCGTGCCGCGCCCGCAGTAGGCCTCGGCATACTCCGGATCGAGCACAATCGCTTCGTTGTAGTCGGCAAGTGCCTTGCCGAATTCGCGCTTGGCATACCAAGCGTTACCGCGTCTGCAGTAGGCCAACTTATACTTCAGATCGAGCAGAATCGTTTCGTCGAAGTTCGCAACCGGATTGTAGGATACGCCGCCTGCAGTCGCAATCATGTCGCGATGTTCGTAAGCCGCGACAGACATCAAATCGAGCCGAATCGTCTCGCTGTAGTCGGCAATCGCCTTGTCGTATTCGCCCTTGGCATACCAGGCGTCGCCTCGATGGTTGTAGGCCACGGCAGAGATCGGATCGAGACGAAGCGCTTCAGTGCAGTCGGCAATCGCCTTGTCGTATTCGCCTTTGGCGATCCATGCAGTGCCGCGATGGTAAAGGGCCGCGGCAGACTTCGGATCGAGCCGAAGCGCTTCGTTACAGTCGGCAATCGCCTCGTCGTTTTCGCCCTTGGCGATCCGTACGGTGCCACGACTGTAGTAGGCCGCGACAGATTTCGGATCGACCCGAATCGCTTCGTTGCAGTCGGCGATTGCCTTGTCGTATTCGCCTTTAGCGATCCATGCAATGCCGCGGTGTAAGAGGTACGCTACCTTCGTTGGGTCGAACCGGATCGCCTCGTTGAAGTTGGCAATCGCTTGGTCGTGTTTACCCTCGACTATCTGGGCGACACCACGGGCGTCGTAAATGACGGCGTCCTCAGCTCGGCGGATTGATTCCTTGGTGTCTCCCGGAGCCGTGGTTTGTTCGCCCCTGGCATACCAGGCGGAAGCGCTGCAGACCAGACAGCATAAAACAGCTAGCGATACGCGAAATCTGGAGAACAGCATCGGGAGATTCCCCGGACCGGAAGAGACAAGGCAGTGAAGACTTACCGTCTATTTTAGCCCTATGGGCGGCCGAATACAAATTGCCTAATAGTCCTCCCGGTCATTGGCTGGGCCAGGCGCCGCAACTGACGCAGTCGTTACCGTCGATAAGAGGATGAGTTTTGCCTGGCTCAGCCGCATGATACTCTGCGAGGCTCTTGATCTCCGTTCTAGTTGCCGATCAAACAATCGAGCAACAAGAGATGCCGGTTGGTTGGTTTGCCGGGGTTAGCGCAATTGACGTGCCTAGGTGCCGATCTTACGCCGTTCTCCAGGAGCTTTCCGGGAAACGGTTCCTCAGTTTGGGCAGTTGCGGCTGCACCGCAACAACTTGGTCTCCCGCACCTTGGCCAAAGCTTCCCGCGGCTTCGTTCTCTTCCTCCTCAACCCGAAGCGTCAGCGAGGGCGCTTCGTCGGCAGTACCTGCTCCCTACTTACTCTCGAACAACAAGAGGTCGACGATCAGTGGTTTGTGATCCGACCCTCGCCCGATACCTTCTCGAATGCTCCGGCACCAGAAGTGATCCGACATCAATGCATGGTCGATACGGATTGGAGGCATAAGGCTGGTGCCGTTGGGGAAAGTGACCGCGTAACCACGACCCGTCTGAATGTGAGCCGAAGAATACCCGGCCCGCAATAAACGCTTCATCCAGCGCGCGTGTTGAGTTGCGTTGAAATCACCAACGAGCAGCACGGGGCCAGATTCCTCGGACAGCCGTTGACATAAGAACTCGTATTGCTCGTTCCAGATTGTCACATAATCCCGCGAACCCGGTGGCAAAGGGTGCCAATTGAAAATCCGGATCGTCGACGTCTGCAACTGGATCGTTACCGAAATAATCGGAATTTCACCCACCATCGAGGCCGATGGATTCAACAGCGGATGTTTCGACAAGATAGCCGCCCCGAAAGAGTCTTCCCGGATTCGCAGTTCCTGGTGCGGGTATTCTTCTAACAAACCGCTGTCAGAGATTGCCCTGTGCCAGAGGGGCGAAAACTCTTGCAGTAACACGATGTCCGCATCGACGGCGTCGATTTCCGCAAGTAGGCCTTCAGGCGACGTATTCCGCGCGAACAGATTGGCGCTGAATACTCGGAGCTCGAGTGCATTCTCAGTTGCCGGTGGAGTTTGAGCCGGGAAAACATCAGGCCAGACCCATACAACTTGGGCTAGCAGCAACAAGGCACTAACCAGCGCCAGTCGTCGACGCGACCGCCAAATGGCGATCGGCAATACAAGCGCCGCGGGCAGATAGAGATACAACGAAAACGAATTCGCCCAGATCAACAATTGTTGGCCATCGTGTGCGAATACCCGAGCAGCAGCGACGACGATGGCGGTCGTGGCCCACACCCAGCACACGTCCCAGACAATGCGTTTCCACAACGGTGTGATGTGCTTGGGAGGATTGTCTCCTGGGGTCATGGTGCGGAAGTCCGCTAACGGGTTTGCTTGGTAGTCGCCGCCGTGGCGACAGCTTGAAGGATTGAATCTACCAACAGTGTACCACACGACCGCCACTTGGCCAAAAGGTCGAAGGTGATGCCGCCAGACACACTGCCACCGAAGCGTTGTTGAGTTGGTAGCGACTGTCTTGAATTTCAAGCGGGTTGAGTGAAATTCCAGGGTTTATTTTCTTTGAGGATTGCGTTGAGGATTAAGAGTAGCTTTCTCATACAGGCGGTCAGCGCGGTCATTTTGGCTTTACCTCGACGGATTAGCTGTTGGTAAAACTCTCGAATGACCGGGTTGTGCTTGGTGGCAACGAGAGTCGCCATGTACAGCCCTTTTCGGACAGTCGATCGTCCTCCGCCGATCATACGCCTGCCGCGGAGCATTCCGCTGTCGCGATTGATAGGCGCCAGTCCCGCCAATCGAGCTATTTCGCGTCGATTCAGAGTTCCCAATTCGGGCAAGTCGGCCATCAGCGCCGCGGCAGTGGTAACGCCGACACCAGGTACCGAGACTAGCAAAGACAACCGTTGCTGGAACTCGGGATCGGTCTGCATCAACTCGCCAATCTGAGTGTCCAACGTCTTGAGTTGCTGTTGGTAAAAGTCGATCGCTTCTTGAATCGATCGTCGCGCAACTTGATCTCGCCCGGTGGCCAGGCGATTCTTCTCTTGGACCAAGGTGTCGCTCACTTGTCGGCGCCGAGCGCGTAGAGAACGGAGTTTCTCCTGGTTTTCTGACGGTTTTTCATGCGGAGCCGGCTGCATCATCGCCGCGAACTGAACGATCACGCGGGCATCAATCGCGTCGGTCTTGGCCAATTGGCCTTGGGCTCGCGCGAAGTCGCGAACCTGACGCGGATTGACGACACTCACGAGCAAGCCCTGTTCATAGATGGCCTCTACCAGCGGGCGTTCCCAGCCGCCAGTCGCTTCCAGACAAACGTGCGTTAACCCTTGTTCGATCAACATGGCCATTAATCGTCGACAACCAGCTTGATCGGCGGTGAAGCGGCGGACTCTTTTTTCGCCCTGGACGGCAACGTCCCAATAGTTTTTCGAGACATCGACGCCAACCCAGGTTCTTTCGGAAACATGTTCCATCGGTTACCCTTCCTTGCGTATGCGAGCTTGTTCCTCCTGGGGGACAGCTCCGGCGACTGTTCGGGCTAAAACGACAGGCGGTCGACCGGCGATCCAGCTACGAGAACGGTCTCTTCAGGACCGAGGGTGGGACGATCTACCGGCCGGCCGCCGTGTTCTGCTCCGTTCGCTACGCTCACTCCGCAGAACACGGCCACTTCCTTAGAACCAAACTTTCTGCAAGATACAAGGGTGGGAGGTTCTGTCGGCGGAAACGGCGCTCCATATTGCCAGACATAGCCGCCGACAGGTTCACCCACCACGGTTGTATTGCGGACCGAAAGGTGGGTGAACCTGTCGGTGAGACATCACATTGGTAGTCTGCACGTCACGCGCCGACAGAACCTCCCACCCTACAAACTAGCGCCGGGGTTCATTCGCCGCGCAACCATCAAACAATCCGCACCGGCCAAGTTTTTTCTTCGCAATTAGCCGCGCGGTCTGCAACATTGCGCATGGCGCACCACTGCGCGCGTTCTTTGACATCCAAAAAACAAAGCCCGAAGGGAATTCGGAGTGCGGATTGCGGAATATCCGTCGTCCCTGCCCCCCGACCTCGGACCTCCGACCACTCCCCGACTTTTGTCCCAAGCGAAGGAGGTCAAAATGTCCTAAAGTCGAGACCTTTTGTCCCGATCGAGTTGTACTGCGGACTACCATAGTCGTCGTCAATCAAATTGACGACGGGATAGAACCTTTGACTTTTGACCCAAAACATGGGACCCCAGACATTGGGACAAAAGGGTCCAAAGTCTAGGGTCTAGAGTCGAGAGCCAGAAGGGATTGCTGACTGCTGATGGGTAGGAGTTTTTTACCACGGAGGCACGGCGGACGCGGAGAGGGGGGAAAGGTCTGAATGGATTTCCGATTGCTGAGAGCTAGGAGCTAATGGCTAATGCGATGTCAGAGTTCAGGGCTCGGAGATCAGAGCACTAGTCATCCCCTCCCCGACCTCCGACCTCTATCTTCTCCGTGTTCTCCGTGCCTCCGTGGTGAATCAAGAACGGAGAAGCGGGAAACGCCTGTTTGAACCGGCTCAGTTTGACGCGTAAGCGAGTTGGAGTCGGCCGGCGGTGAAGGGTAGCTCGACGGGCTGAGGATCGACCTGGCAGATCGGGTTGGCTGAGACTTCATCGCACAGGTCGGAGGTGATGTAGAGTTCATCCAGGCGAAGCGTGTTGGGGATGAACATCCAGCGCTGCTGGCCGTAGCGCTGGCCGATGGTTTCGATCAACACCTGGTCGTCGGCAAGTGTGGCGGGGATTTTGGCGCGTTGCATGTCGCCGGTTGTGAAGGCGTTGATAAACGTCTTGTGTTCGTCGATCTGATCGCGGAGATGCTGGGTAATAAAATCGGCCAGGCCGACACCCAAGGCGTTGCCCTTAGAAGCGTCGGCCAGCGACAGCGCGGCGATGATGTCGATGTTGGGATTTTCGAGGTCTTCAAAATGCTTGACACCCCGATAGCCGATGACGTTGGTGTCCATGCCGGTGCCGCTGTAGGTTTTGCCGATCTGGTCGACAATCAGCACCCGCAGCTTCTCGATCGGCAGCCGTGGGAAGTAGTCCCGGTGTCGCAGGAGC
>Ga0315336_1002924_pt1 | contig 24341 bp, 17 predicted proteins | sample ASW5metaG_FD_204512 | JGI IMG/M metagenome (GOLD analysis project Ga0315336, IMG submission 204512) | Ammonia-oxidizing marine archaeal communities from Monterey Bay, California, United States - ASW #5 | ecosystem: Environmental > Aquatic > Marine > Intertidal zone | place: USA: California... | reverse complement strand
TGCCGTGCGCACTGTCGGGGACGAGGACTCGGTTACGTTTTTCATCGATATTACGGAAATAGGCGGCGGCAACCCAAAGTGCGGTGAGTTCCCCATGGGCACCTGCTGCCGGCTGCAGGCAGCAGGCGTCGAGTCCGGAAATTTCTTGCAGGTAGATTTGCATTTCGTACAGTACCTGCAGCATGCCTTGGAGCGTTTCGACAGGTTGATACGGATGCAGGTCGGCAAAAGCGGGCATGGCGGCTGCCCGTTCGTTCCGCTTGGGGTTGTATTTCATCGTGCAGCTGCCGAGCGGGTAGAAGTGGGTGTCAACACTCATGTTGCGTTGCGACAAGTTGACAAAGTGCCTGATGACCTGGGGCTCTGAGAGTTCGGGTAGCGGAGGAGGGGAGCTGGCCAGCGACTTTCCGGGCAGGAGTTGCCCGGGTGGTTGTGCTGGTACGTCACAGGCGGGGAGTTGCATGGCCCGGCGTCCAGGCTGGGAGAGTTCAAAGAGCAACTTGGTGTCGTGATTGTTACGCATGATGCTTGATTGAGGTACTTGTTTAAAAGAATGCTGGAATGCATCAATGGTCAGCTAATCGACGTGGTCACTGCATTGGTTGCACCAATCAAGGCATCGACCAGCCCGTCGATTTCGGCTTTGGTTCGTTTTTCGGTGACAGCTACGAGAAAACAATCAGCCCTCTCGGGATACCATGGGGCGAGAGGGATTCCCGCAAGGTAGCCTGCAGCGAGCGACGTTTCCATCAGTTCGCCGACGTTTGCCTTCCGATCACGGATGACGAATTCTTTGAACGTTGGCTCTGGGAATGCCAGTTCAAAACGTTGGTGTTGGCAAATCTGGTCAGCTGCGTAACGAGATTTTTGGAGGCAAAGATTTGCAGTTTCCCGCAGTCCCTGGGGACCGAGCAACGACAGATGGGCGGTGGCTCGCAACGCGAAGAGTCCTTGGTTCGTGCAAACATTGCTGGTCGCTTTTTCGCGACGTATATGTTGCTCGCGGGTTTGTAGAGTGAGCACGTAGCATGGCTTGCCACGACGATCGACCGTTTGACCGACAATCCGGCCGGGCATCCGCCGCACCAGGTTTTCGCGGCAGCACATGATTCCCAGGAAGGGGCCTCCGTACGACATGGGAGTTCCCAGGGTATGCCCTTCGGCGACGGCAATATCTGCGCCTTCTCCCGGAGCTGACCAGTCCCCCGGCCGTTCTAGAAGTCCCAGGCTGATCGGGTCAAACACGCCGACCAGCAAGGCGCCTGCCTGGTGAGTCGTCTGGACCACCGAACTGGCATCTTCAAGGCAGCCAAAAAAGTTTGGTTGTTGCAGCACCACACAGGCCGTTTGATCGTCGACATGGGCAGAGAGGTCATCGGGCTGGAGCAAGCCCGACGGTGTGGCGACGGTTTCGACAGCAACGCCCAGGTTTTCGACATACGTTGCGATCGTTTGCCGGTATTCGGGATGGAGAGTTTCGGGTACGACCACTTTACCGTATCGACGGGTGTCGGCGATCGCCATCAAGACGGCTTCGGCAGTTGCACTTCCCCCGTCGTAGAGGCTGGCGTTGCTGATATCGAGTCCAGTCAGGCGGGTCATCAACGATTGGTATTCAAAAATGACCTGGAGATTTCCCTGGCTGACTTCGGCCTGGTAGGGCGTATACGAGGTGTAAAACTCGCTACGGGAGCCAATGGTATCGACAGCGGCGGGTATGAAATGGTCGTAACACCCTCCCCCCAAGAAGCAAATTTTTTGTCCTGCGTGCTGGTTTCCTACGGCCAATTTCCGAAGATGCTGATCGAGTTCAAGCTCCGAAAGTGCCGGGGGTAATTGCAACGGGTGCTGGAGCTTAATTTCTTCAGGAATGGGTTCAAACAATTCGTCGAGCGAGTGAGCACCAATCGCTTCGAGCATTGCTTGCTGGTTTTCGGGTGTGTTGTAGAAAAAAGTCATCGCCGCTGAGGGAGCCTAATGTGCTTCCTCTTCACATTGTTTCTGATACGACTCGAAATCGAGCAGGTCGTCCAGGGGTGCCCCATCGGTCAGCTCAATTTTTGCGATCCATCCATCGCCGTAGGGGTCGCTGTTCAGCGTTTCGAGGGCATCGGGAAGGGTTTCGTTGACGGCGACCACGGTACCCGCAACAGGGGAGTAAACGTCGCTGACAGCTTTGACCGATTCGACTTCACAAAAAGATTCATCCATATCTACTTCCCGACCGACCTCGGGTAATTCGATGAAGACCAGGTCAGTGAGGGCTTCGACAGCAAACGCGCTGATGCCAATGGTGGCGATGATTTTCTCCTGGTTTTCCGAGATCGATACCCATTCGTGGGTCTTGGCGAATTTTAATTCCGCAGGATTCATGGTCCCAGTCTCCAGAGAGTAGAGGATGTTTTGTTCGGGTAAGGTGGTTTTGGCATTGCTGCGGGGCTTCTCACTTGGGGCGTTGATAGAAAGGAAGGGGAACAATGCTTGCCGGGTAGGACTTACCCCGGATTTCGATCGAGAGCGGTGGATCGACACGGGCTAATGACGCCGCGACATACCCCATCGCAATCGGATTTTCCAGCGTTGGCGAAAAGGTGCCACTGGTGACCTCGCCAACCGTTTGGCCCTGGTACCTGATCGGGTTGCCTTGCCGTGCGACCCGTTTCCCAGCCAGTTGCAAGCCTACGCGCAGGGGCAGCGTTTCGTCGCCCAGCGATTCTTCGATCGCCTCCCGACCGATGAAATCGCGTTCGCCCAAAGTTACCGCGAACTCGAGGCCTGCTTGTACCGGGTTGATGTTTTCTGACAGTTCATGGCCGTACAGTGGCATTGCCGCCTCGAGTCGCAGGGTATCGCGGGCACCGAGGCCGCAGGCCCGGAGCCCGTCACCGCCCCCCTGTGCAAAAAGCGTTTCCCAGATTTCAGCGGCGGTGGTAGCGTCACAGATGATTTCGCCACCATCTTCTCCCGTGTAACCGGTTCGACTGAGGTAGCATGGTTGGTCACAAAAACGGCCGGTAGTGCCACGGTAGGTTTTCACACTGCCGAGTGCCCCGTTGCTGCAGGAGTCAACCAGTGCAACAGCGCGAGGACCTTGCACGGCGATCATGGCGGTGCGGGTTGTGTCGTCGGTAACTCGGGCTTGAAATTCGATGACACGATCTTTCAACCAATCGACGATTTTGACGCGGTTACTGGCGTTGACCACTAACTGGAACTCGGGACCCTGCTCCGACTTTTCGAGAAAATAAACGAGTACGTCATCGAGGATTCCCCCGGTGGCATCGCAAATGAGCGCGTAGCGGATTTGACCTGGTCTCATATCGGCCACCTGCCGCGAGAGCAGGCAATCGAGGAACCTTGCCGAGTCGGGCCCCGTGACCTTTAATCGCCCCATGTGGGAAATGTCGAACATGCCCGCCCCCTGGCGTGTCGCGAGATGTTCTTCGACGATCGACGTGTACTGGACCGGCATCAACCAGCCGGCGAAGTCCACCATCCGGCCGTGGTGAGCGACATGCCAGTCATTGAGAGGCGTTCGTGCGAGTTGTGTGGTGGCATTCATGGAGATTTCACAAAGAGCAATAGTCCCTTTTATTCTATGGCGATTGCTCTGACCGACTAGGGGGTAGGATATTCGGCGACATCTCTGTCAGCGTTTTCATTTTTTGCGTCGTTTCCCTGAACTTCGCTTCTCTTTCTTTTTACGTTGTTTTTCTGGACTTTGCTTCTTTTTCTTTTGGCGGCGTTTGAGCGGTTTCGGATCTCGCGCCAGCAGGCGGAAATCGAGTTCTCTGGCATCGACGTCAACTGCCGCTACGGCCACGCGTACCGTGTCCCCCAGCCGAAACTCGTTCCCGGAGCGAAATCCGCTGATGACATGTCCCGCACGATCGTAGCGATAATAGTCGTCGGCAAGGGCGCTGATATGCACAAACCCTTCGGCCGGCAACTTAACGCCTGTAATGAACAGGCCAAACCGTTCCACTCCGGTGATAATGCCATCCAGTTCCATGCCGATTTTATGGGTCAAAAAATTAAGCAATTTGACTTTGGTAAGTTCCCGCTCTGCCTGGGTAGCCCGCTGTTCGCGCTCGCTGCAGTGGTCCCCAGTGGCAATGAGATGATCCATATTCTGCGCTGGTTTCTTGCCACGATTCAGGCCGTCAAGGAGGCGATGGATTGTGAGGTCGGGATAGCGGCGAATTGGCGAAGTGAAATGGCAGTAGCAATCGCTGGAAAGGGCATAGTGTCCTGCTTCATCGGGGCTGTAAACAGCCCGCTGCATGGACCGCAGCACCGCGTAATTGACTGCGTGCTCACGCGGATCACCCTGGATCGATTTCAAGAGTTGCTGCAACTCGAACCGACTTTGCAGGTTGTCTGCTTTCAGGCCCAAGCCACGTACGAATTCGGTCAAGGCTTTTAATTTGCGCGGGTCGGGATCACCATGCACGCGTCTCAAGAAAAATACGCCCTGGTCAGACAACCGCTGCGCCACGGCTTCATTTGCTGCCAGCATGAATTCTTCAATAATCTGGTGGCTCTCGGTGTTTTCTTCGGTGTGGGCCCCACACACCTGCCCCTGGTCGTTGAGATCGATCTTGACCTGCAGCATCGTGATTTCCAACGTGCCTCGCTCGAAGCGCCGGTTCCGCAGAATCATGGCCAGTTCGTGCATCCGACCGAGCAGAGCGTGGACTTTCTTGGTCATTTTGAGCGGAGATGCCGAGTTGGTGCCTGAGGGTGGGGACGGAGTTCTGCCGGTTTCTGCCAGATACTGGTCGACCTGCTCATAGGTAAAACGTTTTCGACTTTTGATCGCGCTCTTGAACACGTCGGTAGCCACATGGATTCCGTCGGCGGTCATTTCGATCAAGACGGTCATGGCATAGCGAACTTTGTTGGGTTGCAAACTTGCCAAATTGTTGGAAATGACTTCCGGCAACATGGGGATGACCTTGTCGGGCAGATAGACGCTTGTTGCCCGGTCATAGGCTTCACGATCAAGAGCCGTTTTGGGGCGGACAAAGTGAGAGACATCGGCAATGTGTACTCCCAGCAACCAGTGCTCACCATTTTTGCCGGGTCTCGCGATTCGTTCGAGAGAGATGGCGTCGTCAAAATCGCGCGCGTCTTTCGGATCGATGGTAATAATGGTTTCAGCTGTGAGGTCGCGCCGCCCCCGGCCAATCGATTCGTCGAATTTATCTGCTTGTTTGTGACATGTTTGCATTGTGTTGTCAGCAAATTTACCGGGCAGGTTGAATTCACAGACGATCGACATGGTGTCGACTCCCGGTTGTCCTTTGGCACCGAGGATTTCAACAATGACTCCTTCACCATCGCGGACATGCGACGGGAAGCGAACCATTTCGATAACAACTTTGTCATCCGGCCTGGCTCCTTTGGCACCCGGGTCACCAACGTAGATCGCGGTCGAAAAGACTTTTCCGTCGACCCGAACCAGTCCCATGCCGGCCTGTTCGAAGTAGGTACCAACGAACTGATTGGTAGCCCGCTCGAGCACATCGATAATCCGTCCTTCGATTTTCCCCATACGGCCCCGTTTCCCATCGAGCCGCACGCTCACAACATCACCGTTCGCGGCATCGCCTGTATTTTTGGCAGCGATGTAGATATCGGCATCTTTATCGGCTGTTGCCCGAACTTCCTCGGGGCGTACAAATCCGTACCCTCCCAGGGCCTGTCGAAAAGTGCCGCGCAAATGCCGAGCGCCACGTGTGTTAGTCGCTACCCGCCCATCGGTTGCCAGTGCGGCAACCGGATGCCTGCGATCGACCGGGCAGATGAGGTGTCCGGGGCCATAGGCCAACTTACCCGCTTGGACAAGTTTCTTGACGATTAATTTCAGTTGCCTGGCAGCATCGTCGACGAGCCCCAGTTTCTTCGCAATGACTTTGGGCTTGACGGGACGATAATTTGGCTGGTTGACGTGGTTGAGTACCGCGGCGCGGATGTCACTATCCATAGATAAAGGCTATCGCATTGCGGATGCGCGCTATGAGAGAGGGGGGGGGACTGACAACCCGGCCAGGCCAGAGGGCGACTTCGCCGTCGGCGATCGTTGGGCCTTTTGAGGGTTGGGTAAGATTCGGGTTGATGTCGGGAGAGGCCATGTCAACTCGGAGTTCCATCTCCATTGGAGGTGACATTTTTCCAGAGTTTCCGGCCAAGAGATTGCTGGTACTGAGTCCAATTGCTGTCAATGTTTGGGCAGTCGTTGATAAGCTGTGACCAGCTAGCCATTTTGGCATCGAGGTTATCCAGGAAGTGCAGGGCGATTGCTTCGAGAGTCATCGGGAGCTTGGGGCTACCGTACTCGTATTGTCCATGGTGGCTGATAATCATGTGTTTTATTTCCATGACGAGTTTTGGAGAAGAAGGTTCACCAGATAATCGTTCTGCCTCGCGAACCTTTTCATCGAGCATGGAGATGCCCATCACCATGTGCCCCAACATTTGCCCTTCGTCGGTGTACGCAATGTCGCGGTCGTACGACAGCTCGTTCGTTTTTGCTGCATCGTGTAAAAAGACGCCCAGCAGCAATTTATTCTGATCAAGTTGGGGATAGCGTGGTGCCACCACCAGTGCCAGTTCGAGCAGGCTCAGCACGTGTTCCAGCAGGCCGCCCGGGTAGGCGTGGTGGTTTTTCATACCGGCTGGAGCGCGGGTGAAATTTGCCATGAACTGGGAATCCATCAGATAGCATTCGGCCAGGTTGCGGAGTTCGGGTGTGTTGATTTTCCGCAGAATGTCGGCGACCCGTTTTGCCATGGTGTCGATTTGCTCTGGTTGGAGCGTGGTGAAATCGGCTTCGTCAAATTCATCGGGTCGTGCTTTGCGCATGCTGGTAGCAATAAACTGCATGTTACCCTGAAAAAGTTGAGTCGCGCCTTCAACCATGACATAGTCGCCATTTTCAAACGCCTGATACTCGCGCTCGCTAGCATTCCACATTCTTGTCGAGATCGATCCGCTTCGATCTGAAAGCTCTAACTGCAGGTAGAGATTCCCGTTGCGGTTTGGGCGCAGTTGTTTATCCGAGGCGAGGAATGCCTGGTGGATTTGTTCATTGTGGGCCAACTGGCTGACAAAACGACGGGTATCGGTTGTGGTCATAGGTTTGTTAGATCGGGATTCAAACGCCCCGACCCAAGGAAGGTTCGTTGGCACCTAGGAAGGTTCGTTGACAAATTACCCGCGGTTGATGTTGACCCACCACAAAGTTCCCTTGCCAGGTCACTTTCGGGCTGCGGCTGGCGTTTGGATCTTCGTGTCTCGGGGGTAGTGGCCGACAGGTTTCACCCGGCCCGACTGCCAATTGTAGACTGCCCGGTGAAAAGCGACAACGAGTCTTGTCAGAGCGGTGTTTCTCTGCTTGGCAAGTCCGCGATTCTCGCCAGGCGGTGTTTCGCGTAGAATAGTTCCAAATCCAGATCAATGTGAACGGACCCGAACCGGTAGGATGGATCCTCAGTTTGTGTCCAGGCTGGCGATCGAGGTCGCCGGTCGATTCACGTCCTCACTGCCACATATTCTGCCTATGAAGACTGCGATCACACCCACACGAGCCGAAAACTATCCGGAATGGTATCAGCAGGTTGTCAAAGAGGCAGATCTCGCCGAGACATCTGATGTTCGAGGGTGCATGGTTATCAAACCATGGGGCTACGCGATTTGGGAGAATATCCAGCGTGAGCTCGATTGCCGGTTCAAGGCGACCGGGCACGAAAACGCCTATTTCCCCTTGTTTATCCCGATGAGTTTTCTTGAGAAGGAGGCCAAGCACGTCGAAGGATTCGCCAAGGAATGCGCCGTCGTTACGCACCATCGACTCGAACCGGATCCGGCCGGTGGGTTGAGACCGGCCCCTTCGTCAGAACTTGAGGAACCGCTTATCGTCCGACCCACAAGTGAAACGATCATCGGCGCGACCTTTGCACGCTGGGTACAGTCCTATCGCGATCTGCCGGTGCTGGTGAACCAGTGGGCAAATGTTGTTCGCTGGGAAATGCGGACAAGAATGTTCCTTCGCACGACCGAATTCCTGTGGCAGGAAGGGCATACCGTGCACGCTACCGCCCAGGAGGCCCAGCAGGAGACGCTTCAGATACTCGACCTCTATGCCGACTTTGCTGAGCATCACATGGCGATGCCGGTGATTCGAGGTGAGAAGACTGCCGGGGAGCGGTTTCCGGGCGCGGTGGCGACCTACTCCATCGAGGCCCTGATGCAAGATTTCAAGGCATTACAAGCCGGGACTTCACATTTCCTGGGCCAGAACTTTGCCAAGGCCCAGGAGATTAAATTCCAAAACCAGGCAGGTGAAGTGGTTTATGCCTGGACGACTTCCTGGGGGGTCTCGACCCGATTGGTCGGTGGGCTGATTATGACCCATGCCGACGATGACGGGCTGGTACTGCCACCGCGGCTGGCACCAGCCCATGTCGTTATTTTGCCAATTTATCGAAATGACGACGAGCGGTCTAAGGTATTGCCGTATTGCAACGCGCTGAAAGCCGAACTTGAGGCGCAAGCGTTTTCCGGCGAACCGGTTCGCGTACGTCTTGATGATCGCGATCTTCGAGGGGGAGAAAAAAAATGGCAATGGGTCAAACGGGGTGTTCCTGTACGGGTCGATGTGGGGCCACGCGACGTTGACAGCGGTGGCGTGTTTGCCAGCCGTCGTGATGTGGGCGGGAAAGGAAAGCCATGTCCCCGCGACGAATTTGTGGCTACTGTTTCGCAAACACTTGATGAAATCCAACAGGGTCTCTTTGCGCGGGCACAAGCTCACCGCCAGGAAGCAACTGTCAAGATCGATCGCTTGGAGGAGTTCGAAGAGTTCTTCAGTGAACAGTCCCCGGGCGGACTGGCGGCGTGCCATTTCGTCGATGTGCCAGAGATTGAAGAAAAGCTTAAGCCGCTCAAAGTTACGGCCCGTTGTATTCCGCTTAAGGGTGATGCAGAGTTTGATAACGACGACGGTGGTGGCACCTGTATTTTCACCGGCCAGCCAAGCCAACGCCGCGGATTGTTTGCGAAAGCTTATTGAGAAAGGGTGAAAAACCTGGCAGCTGAACGGTCGAGCGTCGACGGCGCGGTTCGGGTTCAAGCCTGGAGGGGCGTAGCCCTCCGGCGATTGGGGCGTGGAACGTGGCGGTTGGTCTCTTTTGGCGTGTGTGGTGTGGTGCGGAAGGTCTGTTATGGGAGAAATTACCAAGCCATCGCAAGTGCTTTTACTGATTGCCGTCAGTAGTTGCCATGAAGAAGCTTTCCATTGGGCACGCCAACGGGCGACGCAGCAGTTTGGCCAACTCGCCACGGCGAGCACTGTTTTTGATTTCAACGAGACCGATTACTACCTGGCCACGATGGGGCCGAATCTCAAGAAGCAGTTCCTCGTATGCGACGAACCTTTCGAGCCAGGCCGCTTGTCTACGATCAAACAAATGACCAATGACTGGGAGGCAGAATACGCCGCTCTCTGCCAACATCGCGAATCGCGACCACTGAACCTGGATCCTGGTTATCTCACACTGGCCAAATTGGTGCTTGCTTCGACCAAGGATCATGCCCATCGGATCTATCTAAACGACGGCATTTATGCAGAAGTGACCCTGGCATTTCGCCAAGGTGCCTGGCAGAAATTCGCCTGGACATTTCCTGACTATCAACGAGAGGATTACCAACAGTTCTTTTCCCAGTGCCGTAACGATCTCCGCAAAAAGTTGCGAAGTGGGTATCCTGGCATTCAGCCATGATGCCCTCGACCGGTTTACTTCCTTTTTTCGCCACTTGGTGCCATGCCTTGGTCAATTATTTTTGCCGCGATACCCGGTCTGTTGATCACATGGTGCGCCGTTTTTTTCATCCGCAGTCGGGCGGAAAGCTGGGGGCTTGTGGCGCAACCGCGAGAAGACCGGTTTCACGAGCATTCAACTCCCACCGGAGGCGGAATTGCTATCTGGCTGGGTGTCCTTTTGTCATTTGCCGGTTTACAGCTGGTGTTGCAAGCTGTTCGGGGCGGCGGTTTTGGCGACGGCATCACGGTGCCCTTTCTGGACCAACACTTGGGTGGCCTGCTGGAACAATCATCCCGACTCTGGGTCCTGCTGTCCGCTGCCACCGCCATGTTCGTCCTTGGTTTGATTGATGACCTGCGTGGCCTGGACTGGCGGTTGCGGCTCGTGATTCAAACCTTGGTGGCCCTGTTCGTTGTATCGTGGGGTTGGCGGTTGACGCTATTTATCGATCATCCCTGGGTGACCTGCGCGCTTTCGGTTGTGTGGATCGTGGGGATCGTCAATTCGATCAATCTGCTCGACAATATGGATGGGTTAGCGGCCGGGGTTACCGCGATTGCCGCGTTGATCCTGGCTGCGGTTATGCTACTCGCGCCCAATCCGGAATCGCATCAGCCACAGATTTTTGTGGCTGGATTTCTGATCGTATTGGTTGGGGCGATCGGGGGGTTTTGGATCCACAACCGGCCCCCAGCCACAATTTTTTTGGGAGACAGCGGGAGCTACTTTATTGGGTTTTGCCTTGCGATAGCGACATTGATGGCGACCTTCGCTGGTGGTGATTTGCCGCGACATGCAGTTCTTGCCCCGCTCTGCGTGCTGGCTGTGCCGATTTACGATACTGTCTCGGTGATTACGATTCGTCTCCGCCAGGGGAGGAGTCCTTTCAAAGGTGATAAAAACCACTTTTCGCACAGGTTGGTCCAACTCGGTATGACTCCACGTCAGGCCGTGGGCACCATCTATCTGTTGACCGCTGCCTGTGGGTTGGGGGCATTGTTGTTGCACCAGGTCAATACCTGGGGAGCATTGGTGATTCTACTGATGGTGCTTGCCGTTTTGTGCGTGATTGCAATGCTTGAAGGGGTGGCGCGGGTAGGGCGAACTGACAATTAATCGAAGCAGTATGTTGCGTCGTCGCAAGGAAAACACGGCTTTACAAAAACCTTTCGCACTGCCGGGAACAATTTTCCTCGCCGTGCTGTTGGCACTCTATGTTGCCCGACTGTTCGTTCCTGAAGATCCCGGTAGCCGGCAAGGTCATGGCGCTCCGTACATCATGCTATGGCTGTTGTTGGCAACGGTATGGTTCTTGATGCAGTTGCATCGTGGAAACGTTACGATTGTTGCCAGTTGGCCCGACGCTTTCGTATTGTTCCTGGTGATTTGGTCTGTCGTGAGCGGTATTGTAGCGTTCGCTTCAGGCAGCCCCCGACCCGCGCTGAATGCAACTTGGAATTGGGTTTCAGTAGGGCTAGGCTACTTCATGGCCCGACAGCTCATCCGCGGGCCGATGGCGGCCCGCTCGATCATGGCCATTATGATCGGAGTTGCGGTTGGACTCGCACTGCTTGGCATCTACCAGGTAGCCATCGAACTGCCGGCAGATCAAGCCCGCTACGAACGCAACAAGGACGATACGCTTGCCCTTTATCAGGCAACCGGTCACTGGCTGCCGCCGGGCTCTAACCTTCGGCAACAGTTTGAAAACCGGCTTTATTCGGGACAACCGACGGCAACGTTTGCGCTCACCAATTCGTTGGCGGGATTTCTGACACCGTGGCTGGTTGCCCTTACCGGTGTCGTCCTTTCGGGTCGATGGCGGCAGCCAGCGGTCGTGAAAAAATCAGCCAGGAACGATCAATCCCCCGACTTCGATCGCTTCGTGTTGCGTTGCAGCTTTGCGGCTCAGCTCATCTTGGTGTTAATCCTGGCTAGCGGTCTTTATTGGACGCACAGTCGGAGTGGGGTGATTGCCACTCTACTCGGGTGTGCCACCTTATGCTGGCTTTACGGCCCGTCGTACCGGCAGTTCAGCAGGCGCTGGCGTTGGGGGCTGTTGCTCTTGTTGTCTTTCTCGATGATTGGCGTCACGGTTCTCATCAACAACCGTTTTTCCTTAAGCCATCTCGGTCAAGCTGCTTACCAATCGCTTCGTTACCGTTTCGAATACTGGTGGTCGACTTGCCAGATGATTGCCGAGAACCCTTTGTTCGGATGTGGCCCAGGTCAGTTTCAAGATATTTACACCCGCTACAAGTTACCGGGGGCCAGCGAAACGATCCAGGACCCGCACAACTGGCTGCTGGACGTTTGGGCCACGTCTGGCACACTGGCGATGTTAGCCCTGGTCGCATCGCTGGTTACCATTGCCTGGGCCGGTCGTCGTCGAGCAGCCCCCGATAGCTGCGAGCCTGATCTTTCCGAAACAACGCGATCCGGACTTACAGTGGCAGCCAATGGATCAAGTAACTTGCCGCTTAAAGGCGGGCTTGCCGGTTTGCTCTTGGGGATGGCTATTGCCTGGCTTACCGGGTTTTCGACCTCCAGACCAACGATGCTGCTTCTCTTGGCAGGTGTCGTTGTGACCTGGTTGGGACTACGTCGTTGGGTTCGCAGTGGGGTACTGCCGCACGGGTTGCCGATGGTCGCAGCTGGAGCCCTGCTGGTGAACTTATTGGCGGCAGGCGGTATCACATATCCCTGCATTGCCGACAGCTTGTGGCTATTGTTGGCAATCACCCTCAACCTCGTCGACTGCGGAAAACCGCCGACCGCTGGTCGGCAACCTTCGATCCACGCACTGTCACAAACCACTGGAATTGTGATATCTCTTCTGTTGGGGGTCCTTTTGTTGGGAGCGATGGTGACTGAATACCGGCCGGTTCTGGGTGCACGGCTACGGTTAGGTCTGGCTGATTCGTCTCTGGCTGATGGGCGAACCGATTTGGTTCGTCAAAACCTGGAAGCGGCAGTGGCGGCCGATCGTTGGTCGGGAGTTGCGGCGCAGCGTCTTGCTTTTCGCCGACTGGAAGACTACCGGCAACAGCCGCAACCAAGCGTATTGGCGTTGTTTGAACGGGCCAATTCCAGGATGTTGCAGCTGGCCCCCGAGCGGAGCCGATTCTGGCAGCAGAGCGCCGAGTCGTACCGTGAGGTATTTGACGAATCGTCCCGTCGAGCGGATTTGTTACGCGCTATCCGCGATGCCCAACACGCGTTGAGGTTGTATCCCACTCAGGCGGAACTGCACCTCCTGTTGGCAGAGCTGTACTGGCTCGACAATCAGGATGGGCTGGCACGCGGATCGGCCAAACGTGCACTGGAGTTGGACGATCAAATACAAGCGGCGGGCCATGCAGACCGGCAGCTTGATGCGAGCACGCGGAGGGAACTTGAGGAGAAACTAGCACCGAATTGACGCATTTTGATAATTGGCGGTAAAATGCTTAAGGCGCGACTTCAGTCCGGCCTGTTGATCCACCCCGACCTGTTGATCCAGTCACGGGGTAAAATGACGGGTGCCAGGTCAGCAGCAGTTTTCCAGACAAGCTGAAAGCAGATGGAATTTGGAGCGAATATGCGTAGCATCATTGTCGTTATTGTGTTGTCTGCCCTGAGTGGCTCGATCATCGGCGCGGCCTTGGCCTATGTTCAAGTCGGTTTTCCACGAGAGGGTATGGCTGAGATCGGTGACGGGCCAGCCACGGTGGCGACCGATGTTGTGGTTGCAGGCGAGTTTCCCCGTGTCCAGGTCGATCAGTTGGAATACGATTTTGGCAAGATGCAGCGTGGCACCGAGCAATCGCACCGTTTCAAAATCTCTAATGAAGGTAACGCACCGTTACGACTGGAAACGGGCAAGCCCTCTTGCAAGTGTACCGTCAGCAAATTGAGCACCAATGTTCTCAAGCCGGGTGAGTCCATCGAAATGGAAGTTACCTGGAAGGCACAGGCCGAGGAAGGACCCTTCAGGCAGTGGGTGCCTGTCACGACCAATGATCCCAATCAATCGCGGTTTGAGCTGACGATGAAGGGTGAGATTACGCGCCCCACTGGACTCGTACCGCGCGAGTTTTATTTTTCAAAAATTCGGGTTGGTGATACGCGGGCCACAAAGGTTTTCCTCATGTCGTATCTGCAGGACGATGTGAAGATCGAAAAGGCGGAAATTGTCAGCGAAGATGCCCGAGAACATTTTGATATCCTGATCGAACCGGTGAGCAAGAAAGATCTTCCAGATAAAAATGCCGCTGCGGGAGTCCTCATCACGTTGACTGCCAAACCTGGCTTGCCAATTGGACGCTTCTCACAATGGTTGGATCTTGATACAAATCTGCCTGATGTCCGCCATTTGGAAGTGCCTGTCAGCGGCCACGTTACGGGTGATATCGGAATCCGTGGCCGGGGTTGGAATGAAGAGCAGGGCGTGTTGCGGTTCGGGAGCGTATCCAGCGGAAAAGGGAAAAAAGTCACTTTGAACATCATTATTCGTGGAGAACATGCGGCCGGCGTAGAAGTGGAAGTGGATCGTGTTCAGCCTTCAGAGCTTGTTGCCACTCTTGGTGAGCCACGTGAGTACAAGGATCAGTTGTTCCATGTTCCACTCACGATTGAGATTCCCGCGGGTACCAGGCCGATGGTCCACCTGAATCCAAATTTACACGAACCTGCCAGCGTGACACTCAAGACATCCCATCCCCAAGCTCCGGAACTTCAGCTTGATATTCGTTTTGCGGTGGAGCGTTGAGTTTCGTCGCCCGTCCATTTTTCAGGAGCATTTCCCAACCGATGACCAGGCTCACAGCCTATTTCTGTTCTGCCGTAGGTGCCTGCACGGTGGTCAGTTTACTTTGGGGCCAGATTGGGGAATTTCGCCCCCGCGATGTCATAGTACGGGCTGAGTTCCTCAGTGATTCAAAGACGAGCGATGGGCGTCACTCGAAAAAATCTCCGGTTGCTTCACCCTCGTTCGGCAATCAGGTCAGCGGTTTCGAAGTTGGTCCCGCAATTCATTTCGTGGCTCTTTCCGCCGGCGTTGACAAGCATGCACCCGTGGATCCTGTTGAAGCCAACGGGCCAATCTTCGTCGACTGGCCAAAGCCAAACGTACTGCTTGTTTTTTCAGGTGATCAGGATGGATATCTCGAACCGTGTGGGTGTGCGGGACTGCAAAACCAGAAGGGTGGGCTGAAAAGGCGGCACACGCTTTTGAAGGAACTTGAGGCCCGCGGTTGGCCCATCGTTGCCATGGATCTCGGTGGGCAGGTCAGGCGATTTGGCAAACAGGCTGAGCTGAAATTCGAGCGAACTTATCAATCTTTGGAAGAAATGGGCTATGCGGCCGTCGGTTTTGGTACCCATGACCTGAGGATGGATTTGCTGCCGGTGGCCATCAATCTCGATCCCGAGAAATCAATTCTCGTTTCGGCTAACGTCGGCATTCTTGATTTTGAAAGTGGATTCTCGCGCCGTTACAAGGTGATTGAAGTTAATGCCATGCGGATTGGAGTGACGTCGGTGCTCGGCAAGACAGAGATCGCCCAGTTACAGAACCTGGAGGACGTGGTGATCGAGAACCCTGACCAGGCAATTTCCCAGGTTCTTCCCGATTTAAAGGGCGAACAATGTGACCAGATGGTGTTGTTGGTCTATGCCGATCGCAAGGAGGCAGAAGATCTGGCGCGGCGGTTCCCTGCGTTTGACTGGGTTGTTGCTGCCAAGGGAGCTGACGAACCTCCGAACGCGCCAACCCCAATTAAAAACCAGTCAGGAAAGACGATTACCCAGTTGGTTGAGGTTGGCCACAAAGGAATGTATGTCGTAGCCGTTGGGCTGTACAAGAATGCCACTCCAGCTTTTCGTTACCAACGTGTACCGGTCGATCATCGGTTCAAGGATTCTCCCGAAATGGAGGAGATCTTTGTCGGCTATCAGGACGAGTTGAAGACATTGGGGCTGGCAGGGCTGGGGCTCAACGCAATCGAACATCCCAGTGGCCGGCGCTTCGCCGGTTCAGAAGTTTGCGCCGACTGCCATGGGACGGCTTCGCAAATCCACGAACACACTCCCCATGCTCATGCCACCAAGACACTCGTCGATCTTGATCCGTCAAGACAATACGATCCGGAGTGCTTGAGTTGCCATACCACTGGCTGGCATCCACAAAACTATTTTCCTTTCGTATCCGGCTATCGCAGCCTCGAGAAAACCCCACAGCTGACTTCCAATGGCTGTGAAAACTGCCATGGTCCGGCCAAACGTCATGCCGATGTCGAATACGGCAATATCGACGTGGAGGAAAAAGAGCAGGAAGAACTTCGAGAAGAACTTCGTTTGCAGATTGTCGACAACGAAGGAAACATGGAAGGCCAAGTCTTCAAACCAGGGAGTGTCGTGGAAATGTGTATAGAATGCCACGACCTCGATAATAGTCCCGATTTCGATTTCCAGGCTTACTGGCCGAACGTCGAGCATCGGGGCAAAGATTAGCGGGAGTATCGATTCGGCGCCGCACCCGCTGGTCCAAGCTTGCCCCTGGAGGCTACTGTGCCTCAATTTTCGCCATCGCATCTTCAGGAATATTGAAGTTGGCTGCTACACTCTGGACGTCGTCGTGGTCGTCGAGACGTTCCATGAGATTGAGGACTTTCTTCCCCGTATCGACGTCGAGTTCGACCGTATCTTTGGGGATCCGTGTAATCTCGCGCAGTTCGGTTGACAGCTCAGCTTGATCGAATGCATTGCAGACTTCATTGAAGACCTCTACCTCGCAAGTAATCTCAAAGTCCTCACTCTCTGAGTGGATATCATCCGCGCCGGCTTCCAGGGCAAGTTCCATGAGGGGTTCTTCGTCGATCTGATCCTTTAGCACGATTAACAGTCCTTTGCGCTCAAACATCCAGGCCGCACAACCCGTAGCGCCCAGCTTTCCTCCCGCCAGTTCAAAAATCTTGCGAATTTCCGGGGCAGTTCGATTGCGATTGTCGGTCAAAATTTCACAAACCACGGCAACTCCCCCGGGGGCGTGGCCTTCATAGAGGATTTCATCGAAATTGCCGCCATCCAATTCGCCAGTGCCCTTCTTGATAGCCCGTTCAATATTGTCTTTGGGCATGCTCACGGCTTTGGCGTCATTGATCGCGTAGCGGAGTGCGAGGTTCATCGCCGGATCACCACCGCCCGATCGGGCTGCCACGATGATGGACTTGGAGAGTTTGCTCCAGAGCTTGCCCCGTTTGTTATCAAGAGCGGCTTTCTTGTGCTTGATGCCGGCCCAGTGTGAATGTCCTGCCATGCTTCCTTCAATCGTCAAGAGATTCGAAAAAACCCCACAGTTACCATGATCATTTGAGATCACCGATTTGACAAGTCACCATCTAATTTTGATGGCATCCTGCGTTGGGCACAAGACTTTGGCATGACGATGCCTGGCTCATCGTGGCATACATTTCTGGTCGCGGCAACGGCCCTCATTTGCAATGAACCTTCCAGGGCGGGGTTATTCAGTTTTTTGCCTGTTCCAGTGGCGTTCAATCTTCTGACGGACCGCTGCTGCTTTGTCCGGATCGGTTTCTTCCAGTTGCGGCAGGGCGAGCGTCCAGGCTTGAATTGCCTCGGTGACATTTTTCGCCTTGAGCAGCGCGTCACCCAGGTGTTCCAGGATGATCCCGTCTACCTTGTCCTCATCATCTTCAGTCCGGGTTGTCTCCCGGCTCAGTTCGACTGCCTTGCGCAACTGGGTGACCGCCATCTCGACTTCGCCTGACCGCAACAGGGCCCAGCCCCAGCTATCACGATAGGCGGGATTTTCCGGTTCGGCGGCAACGGCCGATTCGATCAAACGGCGGGCATGCCGCAAGTGTGTTGCCTGGTCGACCCACAAATAGCCGAGGTCGTTCATTGCGCCAGGGTCTTCCGGAAATTCATCAAGAATCTGCTGAAGCCATTCTTCTCCCTCGGCAACTCGACCTTGTAGAACCGCCAAGTTCGAGAGCACGAAACGGGCATCTCGAAGTTGCTCTCGCGTGGCGACATCGTGCCGATTGTCGAATTGCCCAATGAGCTTCTCATACTCGACCATGGCTTCATCATTTCGTTGGGCGTGGTAAAGAATCCAGGGGACACGGGCGGAAAACTCCGCCGAATCAGGCTGCATTGCCAAGGCCTTGCGGGCAACCTTGAGGGCTTCGTCAGTCGCTCCGGTCATTTCAGCCGCGAGCGAAAGATAGTAGTACACGGTTGGCTTCTTGTTGCCTAACAGACCAGTGGCAATTGTGTCTCTGAATACTTCAGCGGCAGCTACATACTGTTGCCTCATCAGCAGCTCCAACCCCCAACTCAAGGTCAGTTCCTGGGCGCCGTCATCAAGTTTCGAAATGGCACCGCGGAAAAAACGTGTCGCTTCGTCGCTGCGCCCGGCGGAAAGCAACAAACATGCCATGGCCAGCTGATGCTCACCGGTCAAGTTATTGGTTTGCCCCGACAAATCTACGAGTCGATCCACCAAACCGGGCTGCTCCGGAACGGGTGCTACGAGCTCGACCAGGGTTGCCAGATCGGGGAGTTGCTCTGCAGCCTGCTGCAAGGTTTCAAACAAGTTCTCCACTTTTCTGCGCTGGCTATCGATCCGAATCAGCTTGTCCAGAGCGATGATCGTCGATCCGTCGGCGGTTTCCTGCTTGCGGTTCACAATCGATTGATACAAGGCAACAGCCTCATCGGTGCGTTGTTGATTTTCGCGTTGATATGCGAGGGCGATCCCAAGAACCGGGTTGTTCGTGTTGGCTGCATGGAGCCTGGCCAACTCGAGGATAAGAGCTTCATCGTGATTCAGCCGGGCTAGTACTTCACCCAGCAGTTCGTAAGGCTCTCGACCTTCGGTAGGGGAGCCTGCCTTGAAGTAATCGCGTAGGTGGTGCCATGCTGCCATCGGTTCATTCCGGGCTAGGGCAACCTGAGCGCGGTGGAATCCAAGCCTTCCTTTCTCGCTTGACGGTAGATCAATTTCTGCAAATGCCTCTGTTGCGAGATCGTACGATTTTGCGTCCAGGTGGACTATGCCACAGAGTTCCCATGTAGCGGTGAGATTGTCTCTCAAAGCCCGGCGTAACTGCTGCGCGATTACCGCAGCGGGTCCCGCCTGTTTGAGGATCCGTTGAAATTCACCCAGAGCCTGCGACGCCTTAGCCGAGTTGCCAATGACAAACTCCAAACGCCCGATCTCCAGTTGGACCAGGAGCATGTCGAGCTTGTCTTTACCGAGCTGCCTGTCGGGGTGAGCAAGCCATGTACGATAGAGCCGCACTGCGCGGGGCCGGTCTCCCTGTTCGGTGACGTAGAGAGCTAACCGACGAATCAATAGAGAGTCGGAATGACCATGCTCGGCCGAAAGCAGCGCGTACCGTACGGCTTCGGAGGACCGTTCGAGGCTGAATGCAAGTGGCACGATTTCCGCCAGGAGCGAGACAGCCGCTGGATCCCACCGCCAAGCCCGTTGGTAATGTTGCAGCGCTGCAGCAATATCTCCCCGTTGAAACAAGATCCGACCGGTGGCGTAGAGTGCTGCGGCGCGGAGCCGGTCTTGCTGTGGGCCGGTCCGAGCTGTTTTCGGGATCAGCAGTTGGAGCGGGTCTTGGAAGGACGAACCGGAAGGGTCGTGCAGGGTTTGTGCTGCCAGTGGGGGGCCAACCAGCGATAGCGTAACGATGCACAGGGCCGCAAGCGGCAGGGGCAATCCTCTGAGAACCATCATTTGCGGGCCAAGCGTTGCGAACCGAAGCAACTTTGCAATCAACTAACGGGGTTTTTTCTTGGAAAGGCGTTGGGAGGTTTTCTTCTTTTTCTTCTTTGTAGCGGTTTTCTTTTTGGCCACTTTTTTGATTGGGCCGCTCTTTTTCTTGACCTTCTTTTTTGCCACTGGGGTCTTCTTGGTCGTTTTTTTGGCAGTTTTCTTCGCAGAGTTTTGGAGGGCTGGTTTTGCAGTTGGTTTGCTGGTTTTTCGGCCGTCTGTTTTTGGCAGTTTCTTTTTCTTCGATACCACTTTTTTTTCTTCAGGAGGATCGGGTTGCTTTTCCCGTGGCTTGGGGGGACGTTTCGGCAGGCGATCTGTACAGGTGGGGTTGATTTCCAGCAGCAACTTGCGGGCTACCTGTCCGTAGGGATTGCGGCCCACCTCAACGCCCAGATTGTGGAGCAGCGAACCAACTTCAATTCCCTTCGACTTTGGGATTGATCGTTCCAGGCCGGGCACCACTCTTTTTTTGACCTCGGAGTTACTGATAACGCCGATTGTTTGAAAGGAAATCATCAAGCCACGGTTCACAGGAATGGAATGCCCACTGAGGGCCATTTGGGTTACGTACGCTACGACGAAAGGAGTTGAACCGTCATAGTTCTCAATGGTTTTTACGGCTTGTCCAATGTTTTGCTTTTTCAGAATTTCAACGTCGAAGGCGTAAACAGTTTCGAACATGCTGTGCAGTGTCCGTTTGAGCCGAGCGGCGGATTCGGTCGGATCGACGAGCCCTCGAAAGCTTTCCGACAGTTCTTTGACGGTGCTCACGCGGACCTCGTTCAGGTCGAAAAAATCTTTTGAGATATTGGCAAAGGCTCTCTCCGCTGCTTCGTGGTTAGAGTTCTCTAACAAGCACGCAAACAGCATATGTTCGAGCAGCGTACGGTCTGTTGCCGGGGTATGGGAAGTGAAATGTTTACGAAGTACTCGAACGGTCTTCTTGATCAATGCCGTGCGATTCGGTGACGCCATGGGGAATGAGGGGTTGAATGAGGGTGTGTGTGAGAAATTTGGCGATGTGATTAGTTGGAATCAGTTTCGTCTAAAGTGTTATCGACGGCTGGTTCTGCGGGCAACACGTCGTCGAGGAGTTTTGAAATAGCAATGGAATTTTTTACACCTTGATCCAGTTCAAAGCGGAGCCGCGGGGTGTACCGTGTGTCAATTCGATTGGAGATCTTGTTTTGGAGAAATCCCGCCGAACTTCTCAATCCATGCAAACACAAATTCTGTTTTATTTCGTCTCCCATGACCGATATATGGACTTTGGCCAGGCGCAAATCTGCCGAGACCTCCACGTAGGTGACCGTGACGTCTGCGATGCGCGGATCGCGCAACTCGGCGATGATGGCCATACTAACCACTTCGCGAATCGCCTGAGCCGCTTTTTGAACACGTCGCGATGTCATACGGTAGAAATTTTGCAGTTAGGGTGAACGACCTGAATACCAGGCCGTTGGCTGACGACCAACTGTAGTGGTATCTGGCGACAGGCGATTGAACAAAAGGAAGGACTTTGCGGTCGTGAAACGGGAAGCATGTTTCCCCCAACCGTATTCTCAGCCTTGCCGCTCGTCCAATCAATCGTCGAAGGACCGGTCGATGGACTCGATTTTGTAGGCTTCCAGCACGTCTCCCTGTTTGATGTCGTTAAATCCGGATAATTTGATGCCGCATTCGAATCCTTCGCGAACTTGTTTTGCATCATCCTTTTCACGGCGGAGGGTATCGATCGGATAATCGCCGATGACTGTGTTGTCGCGGATGATGCGGCAGCCGCCATTCCGTTCAATCGTACCGGACAAGACCCGGCAGCCAGCAACGGTACCCATGCGGCTAATCTTGAATATTTGTTGGACCAGGGCACGTCCGAGTTCAACCTCCTTTTCTTCCGGTTTAAGCATTCCCTCCAGGGCTGCTTTGAGATCTTCCGTGATTTTGTAAATGACGGAATAGGAGCGGATTTGGACTCCTTTTCGGTCGGCCATTTGTCGTGCGCCTTCATCCGGTACGACGTTGAAGCCAATAATAATGGCATCGGAAGCATCGGCTAATGTGACATCGGCTTCGGTTACGCCGCCGACCGTGGCTTGCAGGATCTTGATGCGCACTTCCGGATGATCAAGCTTTTGAAACTCTTTCTGGATTGCCTCGATCGATCCGCGCACATCGGCCCGCAGAATCAGGTTCAAGGTTTGCACTTCCGCGGTTGATTCAAGCCGGTCGAAGAGATTTTCGAGAGTGACATGTTGGAAACCGGCATTGGAAAGCGACGCGGTCCGTTCCACCGTGGTTCGCGACTCGGCAATCGAGCGAGCCTTGCCAATATCGTCGAGCACATAAAAGCGTTCTCCAGCATTAGGTGCCGTATCGAGGCCAATCAAATTGACGGGAACGCTTGGTCCGGCTTCGTCAACCCGCTTTTCCGTATCGAGGGTATCGTACATAGCTTTGACGCGGCCGAATGCATGACCACAAGTCAAGATATCGCCCACGCGAAGTGTTCCGTTTTGAACAATCACTTTGGCGACAACACCTCGGCCTGCTTCTTGCTGAGCTTCCAGGCAGGTACCCAAGGCGAGTCGATCTGGATTGGCCTTGTACTCGTTGAGCTCGGCAACTGTGAGCATGGTTTCCAGTAACTCATCCAGGCCGAGACCGGTTTCGGCACTCGTTTTAACCACTTCCACATCCCCGCCCCATTCGCTCGGGACCAATTCGTTGGCCGTCAGGCCCTGCAAGGCTTTATTTTCGTCGACACCAACTAGATCCATCTTATTGAGCGCGACAACGATTGGCACATCGGCAGCTCGGGCATGGCTGATCGCTTCCTCGGTTTGCGGCATCACGCCATCATCGGCGGCGACAACAAGCACCGCGATATCGGTCACGTCCGCCCCGCGGGCTCGCATTTCGGTAAAGGCCTCGTGCCCGGGCGTATCGACGAACGCAATTGAGCGGCCCGCTTTTTCGATGGTGTAGGCGCGAATGTGCTGCGTGATACCACCGCTTTCCCCGCTTACAACGTCGATCCCGATGATCCGATCCAACAGAGAAGTTTTGCCGTGGTCGACGTGTCCCAGGAAGGTAACAACCGGTGGTCGTTCGACCAACTCGGAGGGATCATCGTCGAGGACATGAATTCCTTCCAGAATCTGCTCTTCAATACTAACTGCCTGCTTGAATTCGACATTGATACCCAACTCGACGGCGACCAATTCGGTCATTTCCGGATCCATGGTATCGGTGATGCGTGCCATGACGCCTTCTTCCAGCAGGATCCGTTGAATCTGCGACGCGGCCACACCGGCTGCCTCTGACAACTCGCGGACACTGCAAGGAAGCTGAAGAGCGACTTTTTCTTTCCGCGGCGCAGCGGTATTGAGCCCTGAAGAACGTCGCAATCGCCGACTTGGGCGTGACGACCGGTCGTCGTTAGCTCGTTTTGGGGAGCGTTGTCGTTGGAGTTGGCGCTGTTCACGCCCACCCAATATGGGGCGGTTTTCTGTCCGCTTGCCTTGTGCATCCTGAGTACCCCGCCGCACCTTATCCTTGCGACCGGACCGTCCCTCAGTCGTTTCTTCTGCCGGTTTAACCGACTGGTCTGTTGCGGTGTTATGTGTGTGTTTGGGTCGCCGTAAGTGGGCGGTCAGCGGTTTGCCACTCGTCCTGGCAGCGCCCAGCACGTCGGCCGGGAGTTTCATATCGGGTTTTTGAGCTGGCGGATCCGCCGACTTCGATTCGCCCAACTTCGGTCTCGAAACCTTGGGAAGCGGCGCCAGTTTAATGGCAGGTCGTGCCTTGGGGGTGGCTCCCCTTCCGCCAGACTTTTTCCTCGTTTCTGGCTTCGGCTCATTCACATTGGGAACTTTGCCGCCGAATGAACCGGGGCTCACGTAGTCTTCGCGGCGCATAGCGCTTGCCAGCGGGCCAGGCTGTCGAGGTGTCAGCGGGGTCTCCGGCGCGGCGGGACCCTGAGCTGTTAGGGCGGCGTCATCCGGTGGTGTGGCCGATTCACTCGAGGCAACTGGTTCGGTTGGCGCGGCGGGGTCGGGTGCGTTGCTCTTGAGTTGGGGGGAGGGAGGGGTGACGATGACCCGCATCTTGCCATGGTCAACCGGTGCTGTGGGGCGCTCCGGCGCGGGGCTTACCTGGCTTGGCTGAGGCTTTGAGCTGACACTATAACTACCCTGAATGAATTGTTTGAGCTTATCGACTTCTTTGTCAGTCAGACTACCAAGGGCAGATCCCTTTCCCGGGATACCGGCCTTGGTACATAGGTTGACCAGATCTTTGCTGTCAAGTTTCAGCTCTTTTGCGAGGGCGTAAATGCGAACCGCCAAGGTAAATCTCCAGTTGCTTAGGGCCCTTTTTCGGTGGGCCTTGGAATCGTCATGAATTCATAGTGAATGTCTCCTCATCAATTTCTCCTTCATGATTGGGATTATGAAGGGCTTGCCCAAAAACAAACACCTGTATGGTGCTGTCTTTCCTGGAGAGGTCTTTCCTCAACCAATGTTTTCGCACGGCAATTCAAACCGTGTTTGGGGGGCGATTACGAAGACTTGGCCTCCTCGGTTGTGGCATTGTCGGTCATGGTATCTTCACCTTCAGTTACTGCGGGGCTTTGTTCGCTTTTGCTCGTTTCTTTGGATTCAGCGTCGGCCACCGCTTCCCCTTTTTTTTCTTCTTTTACTGCTTCCTCTTCTTTTACTGCT
>Ga0315336_1002923_pt1 | contig 24350 bp, 24 predicted proteins | sample ASW5metaG_FD_204512 | JGI IMG/M metagenome (GOLD analysis project Ga0315336, IMG submission 204512) | Ammonia-oxidizing marine archaeal communities from Monterey Bay, California, United States - ASW #5 | ecosystem: Environmental > Aquatic > Marine > Intertidal zone | place: USA: California... | reverse complement strand
GCCTGCGCAACCGATCCACATGGGCGACTCCGACAAATACGAACCCAGCCAATTGTCGGAATAGTGCAATTCATTCACTTAGAGCATGATCCAGTCCCCCAAAGTCTACGCGGGCGGCCCTTGTCGCATGTTCAGCGCAATGTGGCCGACGCTTTCATCGCCGTGCCGGTGGTTCGGCAGATGAATTGATCTAGGCACGCCAACACAGACCGACAGAGTTGTCCGTCCTCATCATCGTTCCATGCCCCTCGGCCAGCTCGAGCAATAAGCTCCTTTCCGGCAAGTTGCGGAAGGTCCTTGGAACACTGACAAGGCATGCAATATGGCGGAGATTGCAACGCCACAAGCGCAGGTTGGCGTCGGGTTGGGGCCCTAGGACCACACCGAATGGCCGCTTTAACATCGGACACCTCCTTTCTTACAGTATTGTCAAAAACCTTCGCGCGCCCCAGGATGATCGGTGAGGATCCTGTGCGGCAATCGCTTACTCGCTCTGGCTCGTCGAACAATGCTGATTGCCTGATCGGTACTGGTTGAGCAGCCAGCACCAGCCCGCGACTGAAGAAAGTGAGCTCATGGGTGCGATCGATATCGTATGCAACGTATTCACCGAGCAGGAAGTGAAGCTCGGACAAACCGGTCTTGACGACACATTCAAGGCCCAGGTCCGCATGAGTTCGGAAATGCGCGGAGGGGTGTCGATCGAAAAGTACATTCAAAAGATGGACCGCGCCGGCATCGTGCGATCGCTCCTGATCGCGGTTCGGGCCGGTGATCTAAATGTCAAAGGCTCCTTCGAGGTCCCCTACGCCAGGGTCACGGAAATTTGCACGGCGCATCCCGAACGTTTCTCAGGGCTCGCCGGTGTTGATCCTTTCCGCGGCATGCAGGGTCTGCGCGATCTGCAACACGCGGTGACGCAAGACGGTTTCGTCGGTGCGCATCTTTATCCGCACTGGTTCGGGCTGCCGCCGGACCACGCGAAGTACTACCCCTACTACGCCAAATGCTGCGAGCTGGACATTCCGATCATGATGCAGGTCGGGCACAATCTGGTCTATTCGCGCGAGCGGCGCCTACCGAGCGTGGGCCGTCCAATCTGCCTCGATCAGGTCGCGATCGATTTTCCCGAGCTCAAGCTGCTCGGCATCCACATCGGCGTGCCCTGGACCCAGGAAATGATCTCCATGGCCTGGAAACACGAGAACGTCTTCATCGGCGTCGATGCCTACGCACCGAAACACTGGCCGCCGGAGATCGTCCGCTATCTCGACAGCTATGGCCGTCACAAGGTCCTGTTTGGCACCGACTGGCCGGTGATCGATCCCGAGCGCGCGGTGACCGAGATCGACGCGCTCAATCTGCGCCCGGAGAGCCATCGCGCCCTGATGCGTGAGAATGCGCTCCGTGTATTCCGGCTTCCGGAATCGCCCGCGCGCGCCGCCTCGAAGGCCGCCGAATAGGCCCGATCCCGCCTCGAACGCCAGGCTCACACCAATGACCACGCAACCCCCAGCCACCTACCGGCCGCTCACCATTGCCACCGGAATGCGTGCGGCTGCTGGCCGAACACCTGGCAAAGTGGCGTTGCGCGAAGGCAACCGGACGCTCGACTACGCAAGACTGGTCGAGCGGATGAACCGCGTGAGCACCTTGGTGACGGACGGGCTGGGATTGCGGCCCGGCGACAATGCGGCAATCCTCTCGCCCAACTGCCTGGAATATGTCGAAGTGGTTGCCGGCGCGTCCTGTGCGGGCATTGCGGTGGCGACCCTCAATCCACGGCTGGTGGCGCGTGAGATCCAGTACATCTGCGATGATTGCGGCGCCCGGGCGCTCTTCGTTCACGCCTCGCTGGAAGAGCTGGCGCGCGCGACCGAGCTCGACGGGGTGGAGCGCGTCATCGTGTTCGGCGACGAGTATGAGGCGCTGCTCGCAGCGTCAACACCCGCCGAACCGCCGCCGCTGCCCGAATGGTCGCCATTTTCAATCCCCTACACATCGGGCACCACGGGACAGCCAAAGGGTGTGGTCCTGCCGCATCGCTCCCGGGTTCTGACGTTCTACGGCATGGCCTCCGAATATGGCTGCTACGGTCCGGACGACCGCTATCTGGCGACGGCACCCCTGTTTCACGGCGCCGGTTTTGCCTTCGCGGTGGGCGCGCTCTATTTCGGTGGCTATTGCGAGATCATGCCCAGCTTCGAGCCAGAACAGGTGATCGCCAAGCTGGCGGCCGAAGCCCTCGGCGGAACCTTCCTCGTCCCGACCCACTTCCATGCGATCTTCGCTTTGGAGAAACCAGTTCTCGATCGCTATCGCGGCTTTGACGGCCTATCGGCAATCGTCTCCAACGCGGCGCCGCTCGCCCAGGCGACGAAGGAGCAAATCGTGGCGTATTTTGGCGAAGGGATCCTGCACGAGACCTATGGGTCGACCGAAGCCGGGATCGTCACCAATCTGCGCCCTGTCGACCAGCTGACCAAACAGCGCTGCGTCGGCCAGCCCTTCATCGCAACCCACGTCCGGCTGCTCGACAAGGCCGGCGAGGAGGTCGCGCCCGGCGAGGTCGGCGAGCTCTACAGCCGCTCGCCCTATACCTACAACGGCTATTGGGGAAAGCCCGACGAAACGGCGGCTTGCTTTCGCGGCGACTGGTTCAGCGCCGGCGATATGGCGACCAAGGACGAGGATGGCTTTGTCTATTTGGTCGACCGCAAGAAGGACATGGTGATTTCCGGCGGCATCAACGTCTACCCTCGCGAGATCGAAGAGATTTTGTTCCATCATCCGTCGGTAGCCGATGCCGCCGTTGTCGGCGTGCCAAACGAGAAATGGGGCGAGGAACTGAAAGGCTTCGTTGTCCTGAAATCGGGCGCGGCGCCGGATGAGGGATCGCTCGAGGCTTTCTGCCGCGAGAATCTGGCGCCTTACAAGGTCCCAAAAAGCTTCGAATTCACGCCGGCATTGCCGCGCAATGCCGCGGGGAAGGTGCTGAAACGCGAACTGCGCAAGGCATGAACCATAAACAACGACGCCGGTCCCAGGCGACCGGCATACCCAGCTTCGGGCCGGTGTCCGGGGTTTAATCCGAGGGAGGAGAATATGCGAAAGACACAGACGACAGTAACCTGCACACGGCGGGCCATGCTCATCGGTGCGCTTGCAGCTGGCATCGGACTGTCGCCGGCCCAGGCGGACGAAAGCATGAACCTGACGCTTATGAAGGACTGGGCGCCCCACGGCATGCACGCGCCGTTCTATCTCGCGCAGGCCAAGGGCTGGTTCAAAGACGCCGGCATCACTGTCAAGATCGTCGACGGCAAGGGTTCGGCCTCGACGGTCGGCTTGGTTGGTGCCGGTCAGGCGGATCTCGGCCATGCCTCGCTCTCGGTCATGGCGATCGCCCGCAACAAGGGACTGCCCGTCACCGCCATCGGCAGCATCCTGCGCACCAACGAAGTCGGCGTCGTCTTCTCCAAGGGCAAGACCTACAAGAGCCCAAAGGACTTTAAGGGCGCGACGTTGATCTATACGTCCGGCTCGATCGAAGCGCCGTTCATTGACACGTTCCTCGCCAATGGCGGCCTGGCCCGGAGCGATGCAAAATTGCTCGCCGTCGCGGCCTCGGCGAAGATCGCGACATATCTGTCCGGCCGCGGTGACGGCGTGATCGGCCCGATCCCGTTCTTCCTGGCGATCGCCCGCAAGAAACGGCCATCGAGCTTCGTGCGCTTCTCCGATCACGGCTTGCCGATGCTGTCCTGGGGCATCATCGCCAATGACGCCTCGATCAAGGCCAAGCCCAAGGCGATGAAAGCTTTCATGACCGTGTTGGCGCGAAGCTGGAAGCACATCCTCGACGGCGGACTCGACGAAGCCGTCCAGTCCATGATCAAGCTGCGCCCGAATGCGCGTGTCTCGATGCCGGCGGGCAAAGGCATCTTTAACGCCTATCGGCCGTACTTCTATTCGCCGACCACAAAGGGCAAGCCGATGGGCTACATGAGCGAAAAGGACTGGGGCGACACGGTCACGACGCTCAAGGGCTTGAAGCTGGTCAAGGCGAGTATGAAGCCGACAGACTTCTACAACGCGTCATTCATGCCGCGCTGAGCGGTATGTCGGAACTGGTTCGGGATCCGGTGACGGAGGCGCCAAACGGTGCCTCCGACGCCGTCTCGGACGTTTACGTCCGGATCTCGGGGCTGGACAAGACCTACCATTCCGAACGCGGTGATGTTGAGGCGCTCAAGGCGATCGATCTCGATATCCGCGGCGGCGAGTTCATAAGCATTCTTGGGCCGAGCGGCTGCGGCAAGAGCACGCTGCTCAAATGCATCGCCGGTCTGGAGGACCTGACCGCGGGTGCGGTGGATATTCGCGGCCGCCCGGTCACCGCGCCGCCACTGGATACGGGCATCGTCTTCCAGCGTGACGTGCTGTTGGACTGGCGGTCGGTTCTCGACAACGTCCTTTTGCCGATAGAGTTCGCCCGTCTCAAAACCCGAAACTGGCGCGAAAAGGCACTTGAGCTTCTACACCTTTTTGAGTTGGAAGCGTTCGCCGACCGTTTTCCCTGGGAGCTGTCGGGGGGTATGCGCCAGCGTGTCGCGATCTGCCGGGGCCTTATCCGCGATCCGGCCCTGCTGTTGATGGACGAGCCCTTCGGTGCACTCGACGCCATCACCCGCGATGAGCTGAACTTGGAGTTGGAGCGGATTTGGGAGCGCACCCACAAGACCATCGTCTTCATTACACACAGTATTCCCGAGGCTGTTTTTCTCTCCAGCCGAGTTGTTGTGATGTCCCGAAACCCGGGTCGGATCGTTGAGGTCCTGGATATCGAACTCGACAGGCCACGAGCGCTCGACATCCGTGAGACCCCGGCCTTCACCAAATATGTCCGGCACATCCGCGAAACCTTCGAGGGTTTGGGCATCATGAAACGGGGGCGATGACCATGGGTTTCTGGTCCAGCAAGAAGGGACGTGTCCTCAACGTCGTGCTGGTGTTGATCGGCTTCTGCCTGATCTGGGAGGCAGCCGTCCATGTTTTTGCGATCAAAGCGTTCCTGTTGCCGCCGCCGTCCAAGGTGATCACCGATATCGTGAGCCAACCGCTCTGGTATGGCATGCACACGCTGGTAACGCTGAAGGAGACCGCGCTCGGCTTCGCGCTTGCCGTGCTGGTTGGACTGATCATGGCGATCGGGATCGTGTTCTCGCGGTTCGTGGAGCAGACCCTCTACACATTTCTGGTTGCGATGAACTCGATCCCCAAGGTGGCGATCGCTCCACTCTTCATCGTCTGGTTCGGCGCCGGAATCGAGCCCAAGATTGCAATCGCCTTCCTGATTGCGGTCTTCCCAATCGTTATCGACACCGTGCTTGGGCTGCGCTCCGTGGAACCCGACATGTTGGATCTCGCGCGCTCGATGCGGGGCTCGGCGATGCAGACGCTGTGGAAGATCCGCTTTCCCACCGCGCTGCCGAGCATGTTCGCCGGCATGAAGGTCGGCATCTCGTTTGCGTTCATCGGCTCGATCGTGGGCGAGTTCGTCGCCTCCCAGGCCGGCCTCGGCTTCGTCATCGATTCGGCGCAACCGACCTTCGACACCACCAGAATATTTGCGGCGATCCTGCTCCTTGCCGTCGTCGGGACGGCGCTTTTTTATGTCATCGAGTTGGCCGAGCGCACGTTCATTCCCTGGCACGTATCCCGGCGGCGCGAAGGTGCACCGGCGCCCAGCCATTGACGAGCCCATCATGAGCATCACGATCCAGCGCCAGGTTCTTGGTCTCGGCGGCCGCGAGATCTACTTCCGCTTCGCCGGAAGCGGCCCTCCGGTGGTGCTGCTGCACGAATCGCCGCGTTCGTCTGTGGCCCTACTGCCGCTGATAGAGCGGCTAGCGCCGAAATTCACCGTCATCGGTTTTGACACGCCCGGGTTTGGCGGTTCCGACCCGCTGGCGATGGATCGGCCGCTGAGCGCCGATTACGCGGACGCGATTGCCGAAGCCATGGGCGCGCTGGGGCTCGAAAAGACCCCTGTCTACGGCACCCACACCGGGGCCTGCATCGCGATGGACCTCGCCGTCCGTCACCCCGAGCGCGTCTCGGTCGCGGTTCTGGATGGCTACCCGGTGTTCACCGCCGCGGAAAAAGAGGAGCTGCTGCGGGAATACCTGCCGCCATTTCGTCCCGCATGGGACGGCACGCACGTCGCCTGGTTGTGGGCGCGGGTGCGCGACCAGTTTACCTTTTTTCCTTGGTACGCGGCCGGACGACTAGGACGCTTGCCACGCGATCCGCCCGGGCTCGATTTTCATCAGCTGGTGGTCAACGACTTCCTTCGGGCCGGCGACCATTATCGCCCGGCCTACGCGTCAGCTTTTCGGTTTGATGCAATTCGACCGCTCTCCGAGGTTCGGGTTCCGGTTGCGATCACGGCGCGCGAAGACGACTTGTTGTATCCTCATCTCGACCGGCTGCCGGTGCCGCTCCGCGACACTGTCGCGGTTCACAGGCTGAGCGCCGATCGCGATGCATGGGGTGCGGCGATTGGCGCAATCATGTCAGCGCATCCCGGACAGACGAAAGCGGCGTTTCCCGGTTGGAAACGCTCCGGCAGCCGATCCGTGCAGCGGAGCTTTGTCACCACCAGCCGCGGTCTGGCTCACATCCGCCGAGCCGGGCCAGAGACCGGACGGCCAATCGTGCTGCTGCACCGCACACCCGGCTGGTCGGCGGAGTTCGACGACCAACTGGCGCGGCTCGGGCGGCAGCGGCCGGCGATCGCGATCGACTTGCCGGGCTGCGGCGAATCCGAGCGTAGCGCCGATGCCAGTCTGTCTGCGCGTGTCGATTGGTTGGGCCACTGCCTCGCCGCGTTAGATGTCGGCGACTGTGACCTTGCCGGCGAAAACACAGGCGCGGTGTTCGCCGCGGCCCTTGCGGCCCACGGGCCGATCAAGGTCGGCCGCCTGATGATGGCCCAAATGCAGGGATTGCCGACCGGCGCATCCGATGCGACCGCCGACGCGCCTTGCCCCGATCTCCGACCTCGCTGGGAAGGTGCGCATCTCATGGCGGCCTGGTACTGGGCGCGCGACAATCTGCTTTACCAGAGCTGGAACAACCGGCAGGTCGCCGCGGCCTGGCCCCTGCCCGAGGATCCACCGCTCGATCTGCTGCATAGCCGCTTCGTCGGCGCTGTGCTGGGCGCGTCTGCCAATGCCGACTTGTGCCGAGCGACGTTCGACACCTCGATGGCGGACCTTTTGCAACGCGCGGCCGCGCGCGGCGTTGTATTCGACCAGTACGACGAACCTTTGGCGGACTGCCGGCTGGACGGCACGGGGTGAACAAGAGTCCGCTCCACGAGACTGCGCTGGAGCGCCTGCGCGAGGCGGTTGGAGGCGACCGCGTTATTACCGATGCCAAACGGTTGGCAAGCTTGTCGCATGATATCGCCGGGCCAGGAAAGGCGGAGCCCGTATGCGTTGTGATGCCGGCTTCACTCGAAGCACTGCAACAGGCGGTTGCCGCCGCAACGGGTAGCCAGCTATCGGTCGTGCCTCGCGGTGGCGGCATGTCCTATTCCGGTGGATACACACCGTCGCAAGACGGCTGCGTGCTCATCGACACGTCACGGCTTCGATCCGTATCGGAAATCAACATCGCGGACCGCTACATCGTGGTCGAGGCGGGATGCAACTGGGCTACGCTCTATGATGCTTTGTCCGGCACCGGCTTCCGTCCACCCTCATTCGGGCCGCTCTCCGGCAGCGTATCGACCGTTGGCGGTGCCGTATCTCAGAACGCCCTGTTCTTCGGGTCGGCAACCGCCGGGAGTATCGCCGGCACCGTGATCGGGCTGGAGATCGTCCTGGCCGACGGCCGCTTGCTGCAGACCGGCGTGCTGCGATCAGACGGCGTCGTCGCATTGCCACACGGCCCCGACCTGACGCACCTGTTTGTCGGCGACTGCGGAGCGTTCGGCGTCAAGGCCAGGATCGCGCTCCGCCTTGAACCAACACCAGGAGGCGAAGCTTTCCTCTCGGTGGCCTTCGATGATCTTGATGCGATGCTCGATGCGCAGGCGGATCTAGCTGGCAGGCCTGGGCTTGGCGAATGTTTTACTTTTGACCGCCAGACACATGCCAACATCTTGGAGCGGCGGATCAGCTTCAGGGAGAAAATTGGCACTGTCACAAAGATGGCAAAAAAGCCAGGCGGGCTGGCGAAGGCGGCACTTCTGCCGTTGGATGGTTTGGGCTTTCTGGAGAATGCGGAATACTCAATGCATCTGTCGATCGAGGGCGACGATGCCAAGCACGCGGCGGCACGCGAGAAGACCCTCTTGAATGAATTGGTGAGGCGCGGCGGAGCGGAATTGCCAGATGCGATTCCCCGCATCACGCGTGCACGCCCCTTTGGGCCTGTGACCGCACTCTTGGGACCGCAGGGCGAGAACTGGTTGCCGGTTCACGGCGCCGTCAGCCTTTCACGTGTCCGCAACTGTGTCCAGGATCTGCAGGCGATGCTGGAGACGCGATCGACCGAGATGGCAAAGGCCGGCGTCACGTTTACCGTGCTGACCGTACTCGCACCACGGTTTGTGCTCGTGGAACCCCAGTTCTTCTGGCCCGACCAGCTAAGTCCCTTTCATATGGCGCATGTGACAAGCGAGCAGGCCCGGCTCCATGCGCGAGCGCCCTCCAACATGGCGGCCCGGGAACTGGTACACGCGCTACGCAAATCTGCTGTTCAGACCATGGACGCGCATGGAGCATCCCATATGCAAATTGGGCGATTTTATCCATACCGCTCACGATTGACCGAAGCGCAGACGGAAATATTCCGACTGCTCCGCGTCGCGATGGATCCCAGCGCACGAATGAACCCGGGCGTACTCGATACGGAATAAAGATGGATCGGAGTATGTGTCAGTAGCGTGAACCGCGTGACTGGTATGCCTTGGCAATACCCAAGTGTCACGACGGCATGGTCATTTTGTCGACTGTCTTGTCAACACAAGACCGTTATGCGAATCGCAGACACCAAAACAAACACAATGTCCGCTTCTGGCTACAAGCGGACTCTCTAGCGGCCGATCGTGATGTCCGCTATTGGAGGGAAAACGGACACGCTGCCGGCGCCGGACCATGTCCGAAATTGACCCAGGCTGTGTGTAAACGTTTTCCGAGGTCCGAGCGCGCAACATTGATTCGCCTATCTGCCCTCGCAGGCAACAATGATTCACGCGTCCGCAATTACCGAATCTATTGTTGCGCCGACGCCCTTCCGGCCCGCGTTTTCACACAGCCTAGACCCAAAGCGAACATTGAGGCTGGTCACATTCAACGTCCGACGAACTACCGCATCCAATCGGCTTCGAGCTTTCATTGATTAAACGATCTTTCTTAGCGTGTCCCTGCCGGCTAGAAGGCAGCCTAGACCGAGCAGGATTGTGGCGCCGGGCAAAAACCAAAGCATCCAGAATGAAATGATCCGAGCGTCGTCGGGATTGTCCGCGTCATACGCGACTACTACCTGATCGCCGTTATCGAAAGGAGAAGGCCATAATCCCGGTTTCGCCTTGAATACAAAGCTGGCGCTGCGCTCTATGGGCTGGAACTGCACGATCGGGTAATAGAGCATCATGCCGCGCGCTCCGCGCGCGCCGACAATTTTGGTGACTATACCGGGTGCGCGTTCGGCCTGATTGACAAAATTCATGTTAGCGATACCAAACCATGCGCCAACAAAAAGCATTGCCAGGCCGCCCATAATCAGGAACGCCGCACTGCAGCGTTTCAGCGCATTTTTTGATATTGGCATGACTGCCAGCAGCTATTTAAGCCAAGGTCTTTCAGCCGGCGGTTCGATGTTGCCAGGGCCCACATTGCGGCCTTCCAAAACTACTGTCAGTTTCGTTTACCGGCCGCGTCTCGCAACGGCCAAATTGAGCTCTTCGTCCTTCCAGTATTTCGTGCCCTGAATGGTCGCCTGAAGCGCCAGGCCGTGCTCGGTGATCTGATAGAGTTTAATCCCGGGCGCGACGTCGATGGCACCGGCGAGAGCCCCACCTTGTTTGCCGGTTTTCGCGGCTGCGTCAGCCTGCGCGCTGGCATCCCAGCCGTTCTCGACGAAGTGCCGCAACGCACCGCGCGTCTTGAAGACGAAAACACCTCGGAAGTCCTTCACTCCAAGGCCGATGCCAATACCGGCGCTGCCCATTTTCATGTAGACGTCTTTTCCAGTTCGGTTGTCGCGGACCACGCCCCAACCGCTGCCAGCCGACAACAGCACCAAATTGACATTGATATTGCTGAACACACCATATCCAGCAGCGCGCCGTATGACGGTTCTCGCGCCGGGCCGCAGTTTGTAAAGCTTGGCCAACGCATCGCTGCGCATGCCGTGGACGGCGTTCCGCTGTGATGCAATCGTGTCGCCAGGCGGTGTCACGCACCCCGTGGCGAGTACGAAGATCGCGAGTACCGGGACCAAACGAGAAATCGGTCGTTTCATGGGCGCTGCTCCACAGATTATCCATCGATGCACCATTCAACGCACGGTGCCGGGCAAATCTTCACAAGAGATCGTTAAAATCCTTGAAACTCGGCTGCCGACGGCTTCGCGTCCTGCGGTTGTATAATGGTGTCGCAGCGATCGGACCGATCATTGGAGAGCTGGAGAGACATGTTGAAGTTTTGGGATTTGGGGTCGCTGAAGCTGCCCATGATTGGTGCGATCGCCCTATCTTTGATTTCGTCTGGCAACGCCCAGGGCGCACACGAGGCGCCCGGCATGCTCGTCATGCTCGGCCCCAGACACGATCTTCAGAAACAGATTGATTACCTAACTTCTACTTGGCCGCGTCAGCACGCGATCGCCGTCGTCCGGGCTGTGGCCCGACCGATGTGCAGGTCGCAACCGTCCAATGGCAAGACCTATTGCCAGCTGAACGTCCGGCCGAACTCCCTAATACTTGTCAAATGGCTGGCGGTCGATCCCCGGGCTCCTGGCGATCATTTCACGATTCACTACTGGTACCGGCGCGGACAAAACCGCTTTCAGGTTACGAAGGGCGATCGGCTGCTCGTCTTTCTCGCGCCAACGCATGGTCAGGGCATCTATGGCGGCACGGTCATGATGCGAGCGGCGGCGGACAAGGTGAGCGCCGTGCGCCAGTTACTCCGCCAGGCCCGGGAATGAGAACCGTCGCGCCCGCATTACGCCCTTTCCACCGCCCCGCCATGACGATGCGGTCGAATCGAATTGTCAGCGTTCCTACGCTGTCGCGAAATTTCAGATCGTGACCCGGGGCGAATTTGGCGAAGATGTCCACTTTTGACGTGCTAGACGGTTCCCACCATCGGCATCGCGCTATGCAAAATTCCTGTGCCTGTAGCCTGCGGCCCATGTCTGCTTATGGCTAATAGGCGACGTTCACGCCGGCTCGACCGATGTCTGTTATAGGACGAAAAGCGGACAAATTGACCGTCACCAATGGTCGTCCAATTCTGATCTTCAGCGCTCTCCATATCGATGCCAATTACACGATCGGTAGCAAGTAATTAACACAAATATAGGATCATGCTCCGCATACCATCGCCCGAGTAGTCTCCATTCATACGGCGACGGCAGTTCATTGAGGGCGGTCAACACAATGAGCACAATTGAACTAGAGGTTCGCGAGAGGCGACAGGCTATCCGGCAGAAGACGATCGGCCCAGCTTCGATCGGCTTTCGCGACGGTAATTGCTCGATGGACTGTGTCGTGCTCGATTTGTCAGACTACGGTGCAAAGATCCAACCAACGGATGTGACCGTTTGTCCTGACAGATTCACCCTCGCTACCAAGGACGGCGGACGCTTCGACTGCCTGGTGGTTTGGCGGCATGATGAGCGCGTTGGCGTCAAGTTCCTTCTCTAGTTTGATCGACCGCCCGCATCCTCGCGTTTGTCGCAATCTTGATGCATTCCGGAAAACCATTCGTCCTTCGAGGGGTCGCCAGTGTCAACAATCGTGAGATCGGACATTCTTATCACCGGCAATATTGTTAGCCATCAAGATGTTCAGATCGAGGGTTCAATTGAGGGCGATATCAAGAGCCGAATCGTTACGGTCGATGAGGGCGCCATCGTCAAGGGTTCGATCAGTGCCGACGAGGTCGTTATCAACGGCACAGTAAACGGCGACATCACGTCAAAGACCGTCACCCTTTCGGATACAGCTGATGTGCATGGCGACATCACGCATGACCATCTTTTTGTAAATGGTGGGACCATTGAAGGCCGATTGAAGCGCTACAGCCAGCCACCTAAGCCCGAGACAGAAAGTGACCAAAAAGCCTTTGCGGCGGCCAAGCGAGAGATAGAAAACGTTGGGCCAAAGGCAAGTCGGCCAACCACAAAGACGAGCCGGTGATCATGTTTCCCTGGGCCGAGCGCCACACCAAATACGGCCTGCTCGTATAGAAATCAAGAACAGTGTGCGCCCTATCAGTTTGACCGCTTCTGGCTATGAGCGGACATCGAGTGCGCAATTTCCTGAGTCCGCTTACCGCCCGAAAGCAGACATTGGCCGTTCGGTCCCGAATGTCCGCTAATAGCCAAGAGCGGACATTGCCATACTAGGTAACCGCATCGCGTGAGCACTAGTCCAGACGGGCGATTGTGGGTTCAATCGCGGGCGAGGTGCTACTGGCTCTTTGTCGACTGCACGCCAAGACCGGCAAAAGCCGCGGCGGTTGTCGCCAGCACCTCAGGGACGCGTCGACCTTGAAGGCTGTGAGCGAACATCTCGAGTTCGTACCAGCCGTTGTAACCGTTCCGCTCGGCGTGGCGGATCAAAGCGCTGCAGTCGATCTGCCCGGCTGACAGAACCTCGCGATCAACCATCTGGCCCGGCGCGGCTTCCCGCAAATTGCAGATCTGCACCAAAGCGACGCGTGGCAAGTCGTTGGTAAAACTGCCCAACAGGTCGGCATCCCACCAAGAGTGATAGTGGTCCAATATCAGGTGAAGGCCCGGAATCTCATCGCTCATCGCCAGCGCATCGGCGATCGAGTTGACGCAGCCCTTTAGCATCAACTCCGCCGGATGGATCGGTTCCAACCCCAGTCGAACCCCGTGCTGGACGGCAAAGTCGTGCAGATCGGCCAACCGTTCGCTTATCCTGTCCCGCGTTTCTTCCAAGGATGCTTCCGCGACAGACAACCCACCCGTAATGATACAAAGGACTTCCGCCCCCAGTTCCGCGGCCGCTTCGACAAGATTGCGGTTTCGCCGGTCCTGATCGGACCAGAGCGGTCCTTCCGGATAGCTCATGGATCCAGCGCTGTTGAGCGATGAAACGCGAAGTCCTGCGTCATCCAACTTCGCCCTGAGGCCGCGGACCGGCGCCTCGGCCAGCGCAGATACGCTTAGGGCGACCGCGCCGGCACGAATCTGGCTCGCTTCGGCCAGAAACAGGGCGATAGGATAGTCGGCGGGGCAGACGTAGTGGCTGACGGACAAGCGGCTCATGCGCGGAAAAGCATCAGGCCGATGTGTGTGAAAACAGGTCCCACCGTGTCATGCGTAATACTGGATCTCCAGGAACAGGCAGCCGTCTTTAGATGTGAACGGGCCGTGATAGGTGCCGGGCGGTCGGCAGGCATAGCTCGGCGGCCCATAGATCGTGCCGCCATCGCCGCTTTCATCATTGCCGACGATCAACTTGCCCGAGATCAGATATACCTCCTCCCAGTAGTCGTGGACGAACTGGTTGGGCGCGACCGCTCCCGGATGGAAGCGGATCAACCGGGTCCGGACGCCGACTTTGTTGGCCTCGTCGAGTTCGCCAGATAGCAGCTTCTGTTCGATGCCGGGAGCAGCGCCGGGGGCGGGCTCCCAGCCTTCTCCGGTATCGAGCGTGTGGAAATCAACGGCAGGTTTTTCGAGCTTCATCAGATCGTTCCCCTATAATCAGGCACAATCGCTGGCGCGCGGATGGACGCCGGCCAGGAATTGGGACAAGTCATCAAGGGTCGCGGCCGTCGGCAAGCCGAGCGCAGAACGGTGAATGTTGTCTACGGCATCGCTTGCCACACCTGCGGCGGTTAGGAGGGTGAGGCTCTTGTCCAGAAGCTCTTCGTCACTCATAGGATTTTCGGGGTCACCTTTGACGGCCTCCACAATCGCCCGATCGTTCTCCCCATCGTCGTAGACCACGGACACCGCGGCGCCGTAGCGGTTGGGGAAGGCTGCTGTCATGCGCGGGGCGACGCCGACTTTTACCCGCGAGCGCAGTGCGGCGACGGACGGCTCCGCGATCGCGGCCGGTGTAAAGTCCTGAAGACGGGGGGCGCCCTTCAGGAAGGTCAGGGCCACGCAATGCTGCAGGCTGAAGCGCGCCGCGTGCGGGGTAGTGGGATCTGCGTCGTCGCAGAAACTGACCGCTTCCGAATAAGTTGATATCTCGATTTCCCGAGGCAGCGTAATTGCACGCCGGGCGCGCAAGGCTAGGCCAGCCTCGATGACCGGATGAGCATGGCGGCAGGCCGGCCAGGGTTTGAAACTGACGTCGTGAATGCACCACGTTGCATGCGGTCCAGCCAGCACATCTTCCGCATCGCGATCTGGACAGGTCGCCGCGAAAAGGCCTTTTGGTCCCTCGAGTATCTGTTTTGGTCCGGGAAAGCCGGTTGCCGCCAGGTCGGCGGCGATGATGCCCGACTGCGCGGCCCGCGCGGTCGCGAGTTGCTTGCTGTGCGTCGGCTCAAGCCGGCATTGCCACAGGCCGGAAGCCTGCATGCCGGCCTGACCCAAAGCGTCGACAAATTGGGAGGTCGTTAGATTGAACACGGATGCCGCCGAGGCTGCGGCGCCGAACACGCCGCAGGTCGCCGTGTTGTACCAGTGGGCATAGTGGTCAGTGCCGGCGGCGGCGCCTATGCGGATAGCTGCCTCGTAGCCGCGCACGATAGCGTCGAGCAGTGCCGCACCCGACGCGCCTTCCCGCTCGCACATCGCCAGGGCAGCCGGAATGACGACATCGCCCGGATGGACGATCGACGTCCGATGCAAGTCGTCCATCTCGAATATGTTTCCGAGGCCGCCATTGACGAAAGCAGACGTCTCGGCAGATTGCCTCCCGGCTCCGATGGTCGAGCAGGACTGCGCGGCTGCCTTCCTAGCTCGGGCATAGGCGATCAGTGCTTGGCCGGCAGGGGCTGTCGCGCCAAGGACTGCGCACGACAGCCAATCGACCACATGCAGACGCGCCTTCGCTCGACTATCCGCATCGACCGGGCGCGCCAGAAGATCAGTCAATCGCTCTGTGACGCTGGCTCTCATGTCGAGCGATTGTCGCAGAATAGAGCTGGAACGCTAGTGCGCGACCAATGCCACTGCGATATAACTGATAGTATTGCTATAGAATAGGTGAACTAACAGGGCTTTCTTATGATGGCCCGACAGGCGTCCCGTAGCTGGAAATCTGGGAGATTTCCGGTGGGCAACTATCGGCGAACCGGGGTGAGCGGCGTGACGCGGAACCCGGCGCAGGGAGGACTCTCATGAACCAGTTTGAATTCAATCGCCGCGTCATGTTGCAGACGCTGGGCGGTGCCGCGGCAGCGGCCGGCCTCGGGGTTCTGCCGACATCGGCGCAGGCTGCAGGCCCGTTGAAGATTTGGACCATTGGCATCGCCAAAGTCGGCGCCAAGGATTGGTCCGCGATGGAGAAACAATCGGGGCTCAAGCTCGCCTACATCGCCAAGAGCGCGCGTGCCGACGAGGCCATCCAGAAGATGGTGGTCGGCGATGGCAACAAACTATACGACGCGATGACGGATAACGGCGGCGGCATGGAAGACGCCCTGGCCTCCCAGAAGGCGATCGTTCCTATCGACGTATCGAACATCCCCAACTGGAAGAACGTACTGCCGCGTTATCTTGATGGCGGCTCGGCGGCCGACACTATTCGCCACAAAGGTAAGATTTATTCGGTCCCTTACATCTCCAACGCCGATTCGCTGGCCTTCAACTACTCAAAGATCGGCCAGGAGCTGAACAGTTGGGACGCCTTGTTCGATTCTCAGTTCAAAGGCCGGGCAGCGATGCAGAATGATTTCGGCCCGACACTCACCAATACCGCTATCTATCTCAAGCAGACCGGCAAGCAGGATATCAAGAATCCATCGGACATGACCCCAGCCGAGGTCAAGGGCGTATGCCAGTTCCTGATCGCCCTCAAGAAGAAGGGGCATTTCCGGACCTTCTGGAACGGCTTCGGCAACGGCGTCAGCCTGCTCGCCAGCGAGGAGGTTCTGGTGTCGTCGTGCTGGGAGCCGATCCAGATCATCGCCGGACGCAAATCCAAGAAGGACATCCGTTACGGCACTATGAAAGAAGGCCACCAGGCCTGGAACAACATGTGGATGCTGACCCGCGGCGGTAAGAGCCGGGGCCAGGAGGCCGCCTTCTACAAGCTCATGAACCTCTACCTCGATCCTTGGTTCGGCGCGCGGACGCTTGCCGGCCTGGGCTTCACACCGCAGATGAATGGCGTCATGGATTACGTCAAGGCGCACCCCAAAGACTTCAACGCGGCAGCAGTCAAGACCATCGAGGATCGGCTGAAGCGCAAGGCCGAGCGTGCCGCAGTCAAGGGCAATTCCTGGCAGAACGTATTTCCCAAGAACCTGCGGGCTTATCAGGATTGGTGGGCGCGGCTGCAAGCGGCGTAAGGCCCCGAACGACAGATGCCGAGCGACGACACCGCGGAAACCATTGCGGAATTAGACACTGTAGACAAGACCGAGGGGAGCCGGTGGCAGCCGGCTCCTCTCACTCTTTTCGGGCGGATCTTGGGCGAGAACGGATTGGGCAGATGGGGACTCTTTCTGCCGGTGGGCTTCCTGCTTTTGTTTTTTCTGCTACCTCTGATGCTCACATATGTGTGGAGTTTTTTTGAGCGTACTCAGTTCTGGATGAAGCCGGGTTTCACGCTTTTTTCTTACGTCAACTTCTTCACGTCGGCTCGCCTGGAAAACTTCCTGAACTCGATGTGGCATTCGTCGATATCGGTGGCGGTTGCATTTGTTTTCGGCTTTCCGATCGCCGTGTTTGTGCGCCGCCGCGTCCCCCAGGTGGCTCAGCACCGGGTCATCCTGCTGTTCATTTTACCGTTCATGGTCTCCGAACTTATCCGGATTTTCGCCCTGCGGCCGGTGCTCGGGCGCAACGGCCTGTTCAATACGGTGCTGATCGACCTCGGCATCATCACCCAACCGATCACTTCGATCCTGTTCAGTCCAACAGGCGTCATTATCGGCGAGGTGCTTTCGTTCCTGCCATTCATCGTTTTTGCCGGCTTCTTGTCGATGGAGGCGGTGCCGAAATACGTGTTCGAGATTTGCGATGATCTGGGCGCGGGCCGGGTCCGCACGATGGTCGATGTCATCCTGCCCTTGGCGGCGCCGGGGATCTTTGCCGGCAGCGTGTTCATCTTCGTCAATGGCTTGGGCGTGGCGCTCATACCGGATATTCTAGGGGGCCCCGGCGCGGTCAATGCCGGATTGATCGCGACCCAGGCTATCGCGGCGCTCGATTACCCACTAGCCATGGCTATCAGCGCGATCATGATGACAACATTGTTGGCCTTGCTCTACCTAGGGCACCGCCTGTTCGATCTGACCAAAATACTGACGCCGTTCAGCTAAGCGCATGACCGACAAGTACGGCAGCATCTGGACCTATCGGCTCAAATGGGCCTACACGCTGCTGGTCGTCGTTTCGCTGCTGATGCCCGTGTTCTACGTGATGTATGTTTCGTTCAACGAACACGGGTTCGGGGCCGCCGACTACACCTTTACCCTCGATTGGTACGGCGTAATCTTCAAGGACAAGCTGCTTCTGGCAGCCCTCGGAGACACCACGATCCTGGCGATCATCACGACGATCATCGTGGTGCCGTTCGGCCTCTTGGCGGCCAAGTATTACAAGCGCACGCAGCGCAAAGTACTGACGGTATCGCTGCTTTTGTCTCCGTTGTTCGTGCCGTCCGATATTTTGGGTTCGGCGTTGTTGGTGTTCTTCAAGAATCTCAGCAAGATATTCGAGGCGTTGAGCGACTGGCTGGGCAACGAGTGGTTTTACGGCTGGTTCGATCTCGGCTACACGACCGCCATCATCGGCCTCGTCATCTACATTTTGCCGTATGTTTTCGTCGTCATTCTGATCACCATGGGACGCTACAGGGACGAGCAAACGGAGGCGGCGCGGGCTTGCGGCGCCGGCGCATGGCAGGCGTTCTGGCACGTGGAGTTCCCACAAATACGAGCCGGCATCTTCAGCTCTTGCGCGTTCGCCATCATCCTGAGCTTCAACGAATACACCCGTACCAGCCTGCTGAAAGGCGGCTACGATACCTTCACCACTGTACTTATCTCCCAGTTCCTCAACGAAGGCATGTCGGAACAGTCATTCGCCATGAGCAGCGCGGTGAGTTTCATCGCCATCGCAGCGATCGGCTCGATCATCGCCTTCACGCTTTTGCGAACCGAGAAACTGGAACGCACCGCGCGCGCCAAGGCGCTACCGGTGATGTCGACATGAGGGCACAAAAAAAGGTCTAGCCGACATGAGTGGCTCCAAGAATCCCGCCGTCGAAGTCCAGGGCCTGTCGAAGAGTTACGGCTCGGTGCTCGCCATAAACGGTGTCGATCTATCGATCGGGGCGGGCGAGTATTTTGTGTTGCTTGGTCCCTCCGGCGGCGGCAAGACGACACTTCTGCGCGTGATCGGGGGTTTCGTTAAGCCGAGCGCCGGCAAGGTCCTTTTGCACGGCCACGATGTCTCTGCGCTGCCGCCGGACAAGCGGCCCACCACGATGGTGTTTCAGAGTTACGCTTTGTTTCCGCATATGAGCGTCGCACGGAATGTCGGCTATGGGCTGCGCATCAAAAAATTGCCTGCAAAGGCAGTCTTGGAGCGCGCCGACGCTATGCTCGAGCTTGTTGGGCTGGCCGGTTATGGCGAACGCATGCCTCACGAACTCTCAGGTGGACAACAGCAGCGCGTCCAATTGGCTCGCTCCCTCGTGCTCGACCGCGACATTCTCCTGCTGGACGAACCTCTGGCCGCGCTTGACGCCAATCTCCGCAAAGACATGTGCTTCGAACTCAAGCGCCTGCAGGAGACAATCGGCATTACCTTCATCCATGTTACTCACAACCAGGAAGAAGCGATGACGGTGGCCGACCGGATCGCCATCATTGCGGATGGAGAAATGATCGAAGTCGGCACCGCGCGGAATATCTACGAGCACCCGATCAAGCGTTTTACGGCCGATTTTGTGGGCGAGAACAATATCCTCGACGGCACCCTGGCAGCGGTTGAAAAGTCGAAGGCAACGATCGATCTCGGTTTTGGCCAGGTTGACGTTCCGGTCGACAATGGGACAGCCACCAAGGGAGCCACCGCGTCGTTCTCGATCCGCTCCGAACTGCTGGAGCTATTCCCGACCGAGGGCAATCTGCCGAACGGTATCCAGGCGCTTAACGGTACCTATGACGAGGCGGTCTATCTAGGCCTTACGATCTCGCACATGGTGTCCCTACCCAATGGGGAGACAATCAATGTGCGCAATATCTCCGGCGCCAACGAGGCCCAAGGGTTGGAGCGCGGCGCGCCGGCGCGGGTCGGCTGGCCAATGACGGCGGCACGCCTGCACATATCCTAGCGTTCCCTGCGAGGGATCGCCCAGCAGGATAGCTAAGCGGGACAAAAGAAGGCTAAGGGCGCTCAGGCGACCGATTTCTGGCTTGCACCGGCGGCGCCGCGCCAGTCGAGCAAGTCGTAGAGGTCGCAGGCGTTGGCCTGCTTCTCCAGCGACCAGACGCAATCGAAAACATTCTGCGTGCGTCCTGCATCGAGCAGGCCCGCCGCGCAGTCGCGGAACTTGCCTTCGACCTCGGTGTCGGAAAGCGGGTTGTGCGGGCTGCCGCGATAGTTCTCGTCGGCCCAGCGCTCGATCGTGCGGCCGTCCTTGGTGACCACCTCAAGGCGCGAGCGGATGCGGTCGTGGCCCATCGCGTCGATCTTGGCGTCAAACTGGGTGAAGACGCGTTTCTGCATCTCCTGCAAGGCCTTCGACTGCACGAACTCATCGGTAAATTCGCTCTTCCCCGCCTTGCCGGCGACGATCATCGTCGACAGAAGGAAAGCCATCGAGAACTTGCCTTCCAGATGGGTATTCGCTATCCGGAAACGGATCGGGTGCAGGATGTTGTTTGCCGCATAGAGCGTGACCTTTTCGATGTCGGCTGGTTGCAGGTCGTTCTCCTGCATTACGAAACCCATCGCATCCATTGACGGATGGGTCAGCACGCCGCAAGGGAATGGTTTGATCGATACCCCCGGCGTGGTGATCGAGAACGGATTGCCGAAACGGCCGATCACAAGCTCCGGTTCGCCGCCACGGCCGGCAACCTCCAGATATCCCCACTTTCCGTCGAGCGCCTCTTCGTTGAAAGTGAACTCTTCGTTGACCAACAGTGCGGACGTGATCCCGTTCTCCGAAGAACGTGCGACATGCATCGGCTTGCCCATGGTGCCGAAATTGGCGCGGATGCCGGCGGCCATCGAGGCCGCTCCGCCGATGGCTCGCGCGATGCCCGACTGGTCGAGCCCCAGCAGCTTCGCCGCCGCGACCGCAGAGCCGAAGGTCCCGATTGTGCCGCTGGTATGGAAACCGAGATTGTAATGGTCAGGATTGATGGCCTCGGCGACTTTGCATTCCACCTCAAAGCCGGCGACGAAGGCAGTCAGAAACGCTTCTCCGTCGACGCCGTCCAGGAGATCGCCGATCACAAGTGCGGCGGTCAATGGCGGGATCGTTGGGTGGGTCAAGAGCCCGTAAGGCCGGTCGGGCCCCTCGGCAAGCTGGGTGTCGTCCCAATCCATGATGTGGCCGGCGAGACCGTTCCAAAACGCCGCCAGATGCGCCGGCACGCTCAGGCTCGCATCGCCGACGACGCGCGATTGAGGGGCGCCGCCGGTTTTGCGGATGTAGCGCTCGGCGACGTCGATCGCTTCCTGCTCGCTGCCGGCCAGCATGACGGCCAGCCCATCGAGCACACAGCGCCGCGCAATATGCAGTGCGTCGCCGGGAATGTCCTCGAAGCACAGGCCAGCGGCGAACGATGCCGCATCTTGCGTTAGGCCCTTGTTGTCACTCACTTTCGCACCCCTCATTCGGCCGCGGTGCGCGCGTGGTCCGCCGCCCGCCAGATTGACATGATTTCGTCTACGGATGTCACCAGCCCGAAGCGCGCATTGGCCGTCTTAAGCGTGGCCGCGTGAAGCTCCATGTCCCAGGAGGCGCAGCCGTCCTCAGGCACGCAAACATAATAGGTGTGCTCAAAAGCGTCACGCAGTGTGCTCTCCACACAAACGTTGGTTGAAACGCCGGTCGGCACGACAGTGCGGATTTCATTGGCGCGCAGCAGCATGTCGAAGTCGGTGCCTTTGAAGGCGCTGTAGCGGTGTTTCATGACCCGGAATTCGCCATTTTTCGGGCTCAGCTCCTCAATAAACTCCATGCCTTCGGTTTCTGAGAGCGCGATCTTGTCGGAGGCGTGGGTGGCCCGACGCCGCTGCGTCAGCCAGACGCCGGAATCGCTCATATGGTCCGGGTATGTCTCGAACCCGACATGGAACACACGCACGCCAGCCGCACGTGCCGTGTCGCGCAGTGTGACCAGGCGCGGGATCAGCGACTTGACGGCGTCCAGGGGCCGTCCCGCCTTGCTGGTCGCGAATCTGTCACGGCAGAAATCTTTCTGCATGTCGATGATCACGAGAGCGGTGTGCGCGGGGTCGAGGCGCTCTTCCAGGGTATTCAGGATGCTAGGTTCCATGGATCAATCACTCCCCTTGTCGGCCTCGATGAACCAGTCGGCGATCTGGCTGCCGGTCATGAACACCGTGTCGTCGCGTGCCAGCAGGTCGTCGATCATACGCTCAAGATAGCCGATCCGGTGCGGCACGCCGATCAGATGCGGATGCAGGCCAAGCGCCATCACTCGTACATTCTTGTCGAATTCTTTCTCGAAGGCGGCAACACTGTCGCTCATGCGCCGATACATCTCAGGCGAAGCGTGCCGCTCGACCGCGTAGATGATGCTGTCGTTGATTTCTAGGTTGTAGGGCATCGCGATCAGCGGCCCGCTCTTAGTCGTCATCCAGAGCGGCAGGTCGTCGACCACCCAGTCGTGGACATAGTCGAGGCCGGCGGCCTTTAGGATGTCCGGTGTGTCGACGCTTTCCTTCAGGCCCGGCGACAGCCAGCCGCGGGTTTTCTTACCCGTGAAGCCCTCCAGTTTGTCGAGAGCGGCTTGGATCAGCGCGGACTCGTCGGTCTCAGTCTGCATCGAGGCCTGGTGCATGCCGTGGCCGATGAACTCCCAGCCGGCCTTGAGCATAGCCTCTGCGCAATCCGGATAGGCGTCCACGACGCCGGCATTGATCGACGTGCTCGCCGGCACGCCGCGGTGGGCGAAGAGGTCGAGGATACGGGGCATGCCTGCGCGCATTCCGTACTCGGCCCAGGAATAGTTCGGGATATCCGGCACTTGCTCGGCGCCGTGGGGGGCGCTGATGATCTTGCGCGGCATCGGGTGTTCGAAACGCCAATGCTCGACATTGACCACCAGATGGACGATCAGCGGTTTGCTGTCCGGTGGCGCCAGGCGTTTGGCGGCACTGGACAACTGATACGGTATGCGCGGGTTTGTCATTGTGTTGATCCTGCGACTCCGGCTGCCCATTATGGCGAATTGGTGTGTCGCCGGCTTCTGAGCCCGTCAAAGCTTATCTTGTCCTTCATGCCATGTCGCCGCCGGTTCCAGAGCGTGTCTTTAGTGTGAATTCCCGACGCAGCGCTGCGCCATGCTCGTCGATCGCCGGCACCGGATCAGGTGGCTGCGTCCTGCCATCCATCAGGATCGGCGACGCGGCGGTCTCTATTTCGCCGGCCGACGTGTCCGCGCACTGCGTGCGGAGTTGCGGGTGGCTGGCGAGGTCCGCCACGCTGTTGAGGTTGCCGAAGGCGATGCGGCCGCGCTGTAGTCGATCGACGATCTGCGTCCGCGTCAAGCCGGAAAAAACCCGCTCGATCTCGGCATCTAACGCCGGCCGGTTGCTGACGCGCGCTTGGTTGCCGGCAAAGCGCTTGTCTTCGGCCAGGCTCGCGTTTTCCAGCACAGTCTCGCAGAAATTCCACCATTCGCGCTCATTCTGGATCGCGATCACGACTTCGCCGCCGTCGCCCGCGTCATAGGCCCCGTAGGGCGCGATCGACGGATGCTTCAGGCCGACCCTAGGCGGCGCTTCGCCTGCCAGTTTCTGGTACATCAGCGGCACCGACATCCAGTCCGCCATGGCATCGAACAGCGAGATCTTGACGCTCTTGCCGCGCCCGGTCTGCTCGCGTTCGTAGAGCGCCTGAAGGATCCCGATCAAGGCGTACATGCCCGCGCCGATATCGCAGATCGAGACGCCAACCCGCCCGGGGCTCTCGGGCCCGCCGGTCACCGCGGAGATGCCCGTTTCGGCCTGGATCAGAAGATCGTAGGCCTTCATGTCCCGGTAAGGGCCGACCTCGCCATAGCCAGAAATATCGCAGGTGACGAGACGCGGATATCGGGCGCGCAACTCGTCGGATCCGAAGCCGGCGCGCCCGGCGGCGCCGGGCGCCAAGTTTTGGATGAACACGTCGGCGCGCGCGATCATGCGCTCCAGGAGATCGGCGTCCGCTGGGTCTTTGATGTCGAGGACGATTGATTCCTTGCCGCGGTTCAGCCAGACGAAATAGGCGCTCTGGCCGTTTGCCACGCTGTCGTATCCGCGCGCGAAATCGCCCCCGGGCCGTTCGACCTTGATCACCCTGGCGCCGGCATCGGCGAGGCGGGAGGCTGCGAAGGGCGCCGCGACGGCCTGATCCATCGAAACGACGAGTACGCCGGCGAGAGAGCCGGGCATGTTTCAATAACTTCTCGGCAAGCCGAGGACATGTTCGGCGATGTAGGAGAGGATGAGGTTGCTGGAGATCGGGGCGACTTGGTAGAGGCGGGTTTCCCTGAACTTGCGCTCCACATCGTACTCTTCTGCAAAGCCGTAACCGCCATGGGTCTGCAGGCACATGTCTGCGGCCTGCCAGGCGGCCTCGGAGGCGAGCAGCTTGGCCATATTGGCGAGTTCACCGATGGTGCCGCCCGCATCGAAGGTCGCGGCCGCTTTCTGAACCATCAGATCGGCCGCCTCGGTGGCGGCATAGGCGCGGGCGA
>Ga0315336_1002922_pt1 | contig 24361 bp, 23 predicted proteins | sample ASW5metaG_FD_204512 | JGI IMG/M metagenome (GOLD analysis project Ga0315336, IMG submission 204512) | Ammonia-oxidizing marine archaeal communities from Monterey Bay, California, United States - ASW #5 | ecosystem: Environmental > Aquatic > Marine > Intertidal zone | place: USA: California... | reverse complement strand
TGGCATGTATATCGGCCTCCTGGCTCGAAATCCCCGCCTCTTTCAACGCACGGTGTATGTGTTTTTTGGTCAACCCTTTGAGATTTCCCGTTGCGGGCGTAGTCAGATGCCCGTTAATGACAAACCAGACGTTACTGTTCGCGGCTTCCGTCACAAAGCCTTCTCGATTGAGAATGATGCAATCGTCAGCGCCCAGTTGTCGGGCCTGGGTAATTGCTAGAATATTATTCAGATAGTTCCCGCCTTTTATGTTCGGGTCCAATGCATTCTCCGGATTGCGTCGAACCGAAGGCACAGCCATATCCATACCGCGAGAATAATATTCGGGCTTGCGCGAAGGCAACGTACTGACAATGATCACATAACGTGTCTTAAGGCCCGGATCCGGGTACAGATCAACCGGGCCGACGCCACGCGAAATCTGGTAGCGAACGTAAATGTCCTCTTCAGAGCCCGCGCCAGTCGCCTTAACAGTTCGTCTGATCTCCTGGATGAGTTCTTCCCGGCTCTGTGAAATAGTCATACTGATCAGGGTAGCCGAGTTCTCAAGTCGCTCAAAGTGATCGTCCATGAACACCGGCACACCCTTGTAGGTCCGGAAAACCTCATACACCGAGTCTCCATACAGGAAACCGCGATCCATGACCGGAATTGTCGCATCAGTCATCGGCGTGATGAGACCGTCGACATTAATCATTGGGTTCATCTCATAGAATCCTTTTCACCTTGACCTATACTCAATAGATTATTAGCGCCGTAAATAGTTTTACATTCAGCGTGAATCGAGAACAAAAATAGTACTTTACCGCAAAGCCAGCATCTTACAATTAATGCCTGCACTCAACAATTGAGTTAGAACACGATTTATCAAGTAGTCTTTTTTTTGGATTTCAGTACCCCCGATGGACGCTAGTAAGCCAGAATCGACATCAATATGAGACCTGTGCACCCGAGCCTATAAATGCCCGCACTACCCGACAGACGCTCTGAAAACATCGCCAAGATCGCCTGTACTGCTGCGGGCGCGATTTGGGGTCTTTATTGGATCCCCGTACGGGCCCTACACGAGACAGGAATTCAAGGCCTCTGGGCGACTGCGGTGTTTTATTTAGTACCCTTTGTACTGATGCTCCCAATCGGCCTGATTCGCTGGCGGCAGATCATCTCTGCAGGTTGGATGATGCAAGGGATCGCTATCATTGGTGGCCTTTGCTTGGTTTTGTATTCGACCGCTTTTCTCTATACGGATGTTATCCATGCAACCCTACTGTATTACCTGACACCTATTTGGAGTGCTCTGCTCGCACGGGCGTGGTTAAAGGAAAACATAACCAGGGACCGCACACTCGCTATTGTTCTTGGGACAGCGGGACTTCTAGTAATCCTGAACCTAGATCAAGGTCTTCCAATACCCAGGAATCCAGGCGACTGGATGGCGCTCATATCAGGGCTAATTTGGGCCCTATTTGCCAACGTAATGCGTCGTAGTGAGTCGAGCTACCACACAGTGGATGTGCTGTTTTCTTGGTTTTTCTGGGCCACCATAATAGCGGTAGCGCTATGGTTACTACCAATTCTCGACAGACCGGATCCTCCCACTACCGATCAGATAGTCACAGTTCTTCCGTGGCTAATCCCAGTAGTTCTCTTCGTGATTATCCCTGGGTTTTACGCTATTACTTGGGGTGTTCCTTTATTGAATCCAGGAACCGTAGGCGTTCTATTTATGACTGAAATTAGCGTAGGCGCGATCAGCGCAGCATTACTAACGGATGAGCCCTTTGGCACTCGGGAAATTCTCGGTGTGGTGTTGATTACCGTGGCAGGCCTTACAGAAGTTGTCGTGCCAATCCTCGGCACCCTATTTCCTAGCCGTCGCACGCGAGGCGATCGGGATCGTTGACTGCTGGTCAATACCCACGCTGCTTTTCGGCGCCGGCATACAAAATCTCCGACAAGCGCGCGTTGACTCTATCCCTAAACTCGACATTTGCAAGATCCACTTCGACCTTAGGTCTTGGTCCCTTAGAAAAATTACCATAATCATCACTTCCCCGGACCAACAAGGCATAGTCCTCTCCGTGCACTTGGCGAGTACTAGGATGAGCAAAGGACTGAAGTGCTATCCCTATTCTCCGAGCACCTGTTTTATTAGGGCGCGACCCATGAATCGTTCGAGCATGGTGTAGGGACATCTGCCCGGGTTCAAGCTCAATGTCCACTGCGTGCTTTTCGTCGACATTCTCTATCTGTTGGCCTCTTGTAAGGATGTTGTCCTCACCGAAAGTGTCAATGTGCTGCTGGATATCTGACAGATGACTACCCTGAATCATCCGGACACATCCGTTTTCGCAAGTGCTTTCGGTTAACGCAATCCAGGCTGTCAGGCTATTCTTTGGTTCGAGACCCATATAGGTCGCGTCCTGGTGATAGGTCACATGGTGAAGACTGTTGGGCTCTTTAATAAACAAAACCGAATTCGTCAAAAGAATATCCGGACCGATCAGGCACTCAACAGCGTCAAGTATCTCTTCGCGGTGTACTATTTCATCAAGAAAGGCGAGTACGTAGTGGGCATTGTTACGTTTCTCTGGTCCGATTAGCTCAGGAAAAGAGTTTTCTGCAGATTCCAGACGGCGTCGAAATTCATTTGCAACAGATGGTTGCATCACGGTGATCGGAGCGACCACCCCATCTTTTTGATATTGTGAGACCTCGTCATTGGACAGTTTGGTAACCATCTAGCCTCTCTATCGATCCATACAAGCGGTCAAGTATTCGCTAAAACCAAATTCAATGACACAAACTAGTCTATTCGACAGGATTAGAGAGTTCAATCAGATTACCGTCGGGGTCCCGAATATAGATTGAACGAAGGCGTCCGGTTGCGCCCGTTCGCATCACTGGGCCTTCAATTATCCCCACCCCCAAGTTTACAAGTTTTGTTTGTAGCGACTCCACGCTCTCCGAAACTAAAAAACAAAGGTCCGCAGAACCTGCGATCGATACTCTCGCCTTAGGTTCGTAATCCCAACCAGCGGGATGCAGATTAATCTTTTGATCACCAAAATGGAGTGCTACACGATTTTCACCGAAGACTCGTTTTTCCATACCAAGGTAGGTTGTGTAAAACTTGGAAATAGCATCGATGTCGGAAACGGGTAGTACGAAGTGATCCAGTTTTTCAAGTGTCATTGAATGTGTTCTGAGTTTGTTTCAGGTGTCAATCTTTTATATAGACAGTAGAGATACCTTTGTTTATTGCAGCTAGAGCGTGATTGTAATTCAGGTTTCCAATTGAATTACACAGAACTTGCTTGAATTGCCCTGAATTAATCAGAACTATTATTCTGAATCAGACAGCAACGCCATCACTTTCGTTACGTTAGAGCGATAATACTTACCCGTTGTATCCGTAGACGCATGAACTAATCTTTCAAAAGCAGTCTGTAAGTCATCTTGATTTCCAACCCAATTTCTAATTGAACTTTGTGCGAATTGTTTATCTAACGGCATCTTGTTGTGCTATCTCTGCCAGATTGATATAAAGCCCTCCGCTGTCGGATCCGATTCTAGATACGGCGCACCTTTTCTTGTTTTGAATAGATATGGATAACGGTTTGATTACTTTGCACTCGTCAATCACCGCGATCTATAATTATTTCCACTCATTCAGGAACTGTGCGTTCATATAGGAGAATGCCCAATGACTGGCGATATCAAGCCCACTGGCGCCCATTTGGTAGGCAGCGCGCCCTACGACAATGCAGAGGAGATGTTTCGCGCCTCCATGGAGCATTTAGGCGACCATTTAAAACGCCTCCCCGACGGTGAGGTCGGCGAGCGCGACACCTGGATTCGCTGGCAGAATAAACGCATCGGCCAAAGTGCTCAGATGCGTGTCTCAGAAGTGGAGAATCTCTATGTGCCGTTTCCACCCTATGAAATCGTTCCCGGTGTCACATCCGCAGACGAGATAGAATTCCCCAATCTCGGCTATGGTGACGCTGCGATCGAATCCTATGTAGTGTTCGATTCACTGGCCCGCGAAGGCGTTATTCCAGGCAACAAGCGATTTATGGCCGGTCTTCCCACGCCCTTGTCCGTCGCGACTTTCTACGTGGAACCAAGATCTCGTGATCTATTCGAGCAGGCCTATGGCCGTGCCTTGGGCCAAGAGCTTCAGAAAATGCTGGAGACAATTCCGGATCACAGACTTTCCATTCAATGGGAAATGGTTAGCGAGTTCGGGCTCCTCGAAGGCCTGATGGAAAATCACCTTGGCGATACCATGCTGGACCAGATCACCACACGGCTGGCCAGACTTATTGATTTGGTGCCGGCAAATGTGGAAGCTGGCGTACACCTTTGCTATGGCGACTCAGGACACAAGCATTTCATCGAACCGACCGATACCGGGCACCTTGTCGACGTGGCCAACGGTACCGCCGAAAAGACCACCAAACCCATCGCCTGGATCCATCTCCCGGTGCCGCGCGAGCGGGACGATGCAGCCTACTTCGCACCGCTGGCAAATTTGGCTCTTGGCGCTGGGACAGAACTTTACTTAGGCCTGGTACACGCCACCGATGGCAAAGAAGGGACTATACGCCGACTCAAAGCCGCGTCCTCGGTTATCAGCGATTTCGGCATCGCCACCGAATGCGGCCTTGGCAGACGCGAGCGAGAAACCATTCCTGGACTACTTGGAATTCATCAGGAATTGTGTTGTTGAATTACTGGCGACCAGGACTGGAAAATTTTCTTCGCTATGCTGCTCCTACAGTTGTTCGGTTGGCATAGCCTGAGCGTGCTCTAACAAATTTAAAATTAGATACTTCTTACCAGAAATGTCTTTCAAACCGTCAGCATCACTCCCACCCGGCAGTTCCCTAGACTACTGTTCCCACTTGCATTCTTTTTTGATTTTTAGTCTCTCAGAACGAGCCAGATAGAAGATTGAACCGGGCAACCGCCTTTTCCAAACCATAGTCAATAATTGATTTATTGGTGGGCCGTGCAGAGATCGAATCTCCAACCACCTTGATTAAAAGTCAGGTCGTCTGATCAGCGATAAAACTGCTAGTCCAGTGCTACCGTGATTGGCATTTTTATCGATCATCTCTTAAAGATAAGTATTTGCCTATTTTCTTAGGTTTATACATAAACTTGAAGAGGTTACAAACATCGAGACTGTATGGGGACCTTAGGTTTCTTCCGCAACACCTATCTAATCCTTATGAGCACTGATGCTGAAACCATTCCGATTGCCGGTTGGGAAACCGAAATCTGGCCTCTCTCCAGTAGTAGGGCCACTGCTGACGGTTGTTCTAGAGAGGTAGGGTGTTTATTCTTCCTATTATTTGTTGACACGAAAGCTGGTGTCACCTTGGCAATTGCCATATTGTCCTAACGATACACAGATTAAAGACGCTCAGGGAATACTTACATGACCATATTAGATGATTTTACACGCTTGACCGGTAATATCTTTCTGGGGGGGCAAGCCCGCCGAAGCTTATCAACGGAAGCACTGGATGTAATCGACCCAGCGACCGAAGATAAACTGGGTGAAGTCGCCGAAACCACGGAACCGGAAATTGATGAAGCCATAGCGATCGGGCACGCTGCACAGAAAAAGTGGTGGGCCATTAGTGGCCTTGAGCGCTCAGAGATAATGCATGAAGTCGCCAACCGCATGCATCATATGAGACCCAGGCTAGCTGAAGCCATGACCCGTGAGATGGGTAAGCCCTACAAGGAGTCGGCCGACGAGGTGGAATGGTCCGTTTCCGCCATTCGCTACAACGCTGAAGTTGGGCGCAGTGATGTCGGTCGGGTCATGGGCAACGAGATCCAAGGTCACCTGAACTACACGCTGAAATTGCCGCTGGGCCTTGTTGTGAGCATTCAGACCTTCAATTACCCTCTGACCCTGCTGGCGTGGCAGTCAGGTGCCGCGCTGGCTGCAGGCAACGCAGTAATCTGCAAACCGTCTGAGTACACAACGCTGACATCGCTGCTGTTTGCTGAAGCGTATGAGCCTCTGCCCGAAGGTTTATTTCAGGTCGTCACCGGTGCAGGCAACGCAGGTAGGTATTTGGTTGAACATAAAGATACCAACATGATAGCTTTCACCGGCAGTGTGCCCACGGGTCAGGCCATAGGCGAAACCTGCGGGCGCATGTTGAAGCGTTCCCTGATTGAGACTTCCGGCAATGATCCTTTTGTCATCATGCCGTCGGCCGATCTAGATATCACGGCCCGAGCCGCCGCTTTCTCAGCCTTCATGAACTGCGGCCAGATCTGTGTTTCCGCCGAACGGTTTTACGTTCACGAAGATGTCCATGACGAGTTCGTGACCAAGTTAATCGAAAACGCCAAAAGCATTCGCATTGGCAATGGCCTTGGTAGAGTGGATATGGGACCAATGGTGTCCGAAAAAGAACGTGCACGTTACGAAACAGTGCTCGAAAACGCTATCGGACAGGGCGCCAATGTCATGCTAGGCGGTGGACGCCCAGCTCAATTGAATCAAGGCTGGTTTGTCGAACCTACGGTCCTGTCTGAGTGTCGTCAGCAGATGGATATATTCAATAACGAGAGTTTCGGCCCGGTAGCACCCATTTGCAAAGTAAAAAGCTTCGAGGAAGGCATTGAGTTGGCTAATGATTCTAGATTCGGACTGGGCGCTAATATCTATACTCGCAATTTAAGGGAAGCGATTCGTGCGACAGAACAACTCGAGGCTGGTATGGTATGGGTCAACGCTCCCCTGCTCGACAATGACGCCGGGCCGTTCGGTGGTACCAAAATGTCAGGTCAGGGTCGTCAGTTGGGTCCGGAAGGCATCGATACGTTTCGCGAGACCAAATTCGTCATGATCGATCCGGATTGTACAGATGCCCAGGACAGTTGGTGGTTCCCCTACAAGGATGAGGAAAGCTTTTCAGGATAAGCATGAAATCATCCAGGTACCTGTAGTTGCTTCTTTCTCCAAAATCCAAGATCGAGGAAATTATCTAACCCGTCTCACCAAATAACAGTACCACTTCATAATGACTAACCAACAAACACAACCGCAAATCACTTGCCGGAGTTTGTGGAAGATCTTCGGAGCGAATCCGGAACGAATTCTGAAGGAGCTTGGCCCCGGACTATCCCGAGCCGAAGTGCAGGAACGCACAGGACATGTGGTCGCAGTCAAAAACGTCTCCTTCGAGGTTCAAAAGGGCGAGACGTTTGTAGTCATGGGACTCTCGGGAAGCGGTAAGTCCACCCTGGTGCGGTGCATGTCGCGCCTGGTCGAACCGACCGATGGCACGGTAGAAATCGATCGGGACGAGATCATGGCTATGAATCAGCGGCAATTGATTGAACTCCGACGCCATCGTATGAGCATGGTTTTCCAACATTTTGGACTACTGCCACATCGAAAAGTACTAGACAACATCTGTTATGGACTAGAAGTCCGCGGCATGCCGAAGAGGGATCGAGAGCAAAAAGCCAGTGAAGTGCTCGAGATGGTGGGCCTTGGAGGTTGGGGGGAGCATTATCCGCGGGAATTATCTGGCGGCATGCAACAGCGTGTGGGTCTTGCCCGTGCACTGGCAGTCGACCCTGAAATCATGTTGTTCGATGAACCGTTCAGCGCACTCGATCCACTGATCCGTCGGGAAATGCAGGATGAACTACTAAAACTGCAAGCGATGGTCCGCAAGACCATGGTGTTTATCACTCATGATTTCCTCGAAGCAATCAAGATGGGCGACCACATTGCGATCATGAAAGATGGGGAATTCGTACAGATTGGTACACCAGAGCAAATCGTTGCAAACCCCGTGAATGACTATGTCAGGGCGTTTTCGGAGGACGTACCCAGACATAGGGTACTGAGTGCGCACTCGATCATGAAGACTGACTATCCCTCGATTCAAGCAAATGAAACTCTAGAGTCTGCGCTCCAAATAATGGAACGCGTCGGCGTACCTGCTATTTTCATACTTGGACCCAATCGGAACTACATGGGAACCTTGGAGATAGAGAAAGCACTCTCGGCAGACAGTACCGCCACCGCCAGCACTGTGGCGACCAAATACGAACCAGTCTCACCGACGGTACTCGTTGAGACTCTCATTGCTCGTGCCGCACGGGAAGACTTACCGATTCCGGTTGTCGAAGATAATTACTGCCTCGGATCCATTGATCGAAGCGCAATCATGCTAGCCATGGATAGTCAACCTACTCTCGGACCTGATCAGTGAAATCTGACGACTCACTGTCTTAGTGCAACCTCTTCCAAGTAGCTGACCCAATAGGTATTTAGATTTGGTATTTCAACGTATTTCGAAACGTGTTCTCTTCACGCTCTTTCTCTGCGTCGGTGTTCTCGTTGCTTCGATTGCATTGGCATCCTTGAACTCCGGGCAACAGGAATTCCCCCGCCTGCTAGTTGATAGTTTCCCGTTCGTTGAGTGGGTGAACACCGCCCAAGAGTGGCTGCGGCAGAATATTCGTGACGTGACACGAAGCATCGCCAGGGTTATTGGAAACTGTCTCGACACCGTTGAAACGTTCATGCTCGATCTTTCCTGGCCGATCGTGATGCTCGTGTTTGTATTGCCAGCTTTGCGCTACGGCGGACTCCGGCTCGCGCTCTTTTGTGTAGTTGCAATTCTTTTCTGGGGCGCAACGGATATGTGGGACTCGGCCATGGAAACGCTCAGCCTCATGGTCGTATCCGTCGTACTTGCGTCAATCCTTGGGGTTCTGATTGGAATTGCAGCGTCTCAAAGCAATCGGGTCGACACATGGACACGACCCATTCTTGACACAATGCAAACGCTACCTGGTTTCGTGTATTTGACCCCCGCAATCTTTTTTTTAGGGATCGGTGGCCCGCCGGCGATCATTGCCGTCGTCATTTATGCCTTACCACCCGCAGCGCGCCTCACCAATCTCGGCATTCGACAGGTTCCATCTGAAACTATAGAGGCTGCCCAATCCTTTGGGTCTACATCTAGGCAATTACTGTTCAAAGTAAAACTGCCTCTCGCCTTGCCATCGATTCTTATGGGGATCAACCAGACCATCATGATGGCGCTTGGGCTCGTTGTCCTCGCCGCTTTTATTGGGGCTGCAGGTCTTGGCTACGAAGTCTGGCAAGCACTGCGGCGACTAAACATCGGCTTGGGCATCGAAGGTGGATTAAGTATTGTATTCATGGCCATCATGTTCGATCGTATCAGTGGGGCAATGGGCACCTATCGGCATCATAATTCTGTTACTAAGGACGAAAGTTTCCGTTTGTTGCCGGCAAGACTCGTGAACGCTAATTGGGCCCAGAAATTCGAAAATATGCTGAATCATCTCTTTGTCATATGTGTCGACTTTAGTGAGAAGTTCGCACGATACGTTGCAGCAGTGTTTCAGTTCGTGCTCCGGCTGATGAGTTCACAAGTCGCAGACTGGGTCGGAACATACATTTTGCGGCACACTTTCTTGGTAGTCAGCATTTCGTTGCTAGTCTTCCTTTGCCTCTTTGATGCCTATGTCTTTAGTATCGGAGACTTTCCCACCGATTGGGAGATTTCAATTCATAAGCCCGCCGATGCAGGTCTCGACTGGCTTAAAACAAATGTCACCTTCATAGCGTTCACTACCTGGATTCGCGGATTTGTATTTGTCTGGCTTCTGGACCCCCTTGCGACTTTTTTCCAAGCCCTGCCTTGGTGGTATGTGATGGGCTTTGTGGCCTTAGTGGTCTGGTTTTCGTGCGGACTTAGCACGACGGCCGTCGCCATGGTTGGGTTGCTGTTCATTGGTTGCACCGACCTCTGGTCGATTGCAATGTTTACGATGGCTCAGATTATCGTGTCACTATTGCTCTGTATGCTGATAGGCATTCCTGTCGGCATCCTGGCCGCCATAAATGATACATTTGAGATGCTGCTGCGCCCTATTCTCGACGCCATGCAGACACTTCCCGCGTTCGTCTACTTGATTCCGGTTCTGATGTTTTTTGGGGGCAATGTGACATCGGCCGTAATCGCGATCATGATTTACTCTCTACCACCGATAATTCGTCTTACCAATTTAGGCATTCGTGAGGCCTCTGAAGAAGCCATTGAAGCATCAAACTCGTTTGGTGCAACCTTCGGACAAACGCTGGCAAAGGTACGTCTGCCGCTGGCGCTACCTTCGATCATGATGGGCGTGAACCAGTCTGTGATGATGGTCTTGGCAATGTTAATCATCACGCCGATGATTGGGGGGGGTGGCTTAGGACGGGAGGTTTTCTTAGGCCTCACTACGGCCAACACAGGAATTGCACTACAGGCAGGCCTTGCGATTGTGTTTCTCGCGATTATTCTCGATCGCACCACGCAGGCCTGGAGTCTCAAACGCCAGAAAGCGCTGGGTCTTGACACATGACCAGAATCCGTTCCGTCAACTTTCTATCTTAAGTTATATGTATGAGAATTAGGCAATTTTTATAATGGTAAAGGGTCAACCAAGATTAGGCTAGCGTTACAGGTGCAAGCTAAAGTAGTATATGTTTCGGCTCTTGGCGCTATGCCGTGAACGTTTGCAGTTCGAGGAACCGACCAAGCCGCTCCACACTAAAAGCAAGGAGGAAGACTATGAATTTTTGGAAATTTATTAGAAAGCTCAGTGGTACTGTTCTAATTGCACTTGCAGTATTTGCCGCCCCAATGCCTTCCTTTGCCGGGAAAGGAACTATAAAGCTGCACGAAGCTGATTGGACAGGTCACCTTGTCTTTTCCAAGGTCATCGAGATCCTGCTGGAAGAGGAACTCGATTACAGGGTGAAGACTATTTTTATGCCGATGGGAGCTGCCGTATACGAAGCCCTCGCGGCAGGGGACCTCGATATAACACCCGAACAATGGCCGAATTATCTCACCGGCGTGGTAGACAGGTATGTGACCGAATTTGGTGGTGATGGGTCAGTTGAAAGGGTCGGAAAAACGGGAATTATTGGCGGCAGTGACTACTGGGTCCCTCGCTATGTCATTGAAGGCGACACGGCTCGAGGAATTAAGGCCGTCGCGCCCGATCTCAAGTCATGGAAAGACCTCAACAAATACAAAAGCATCTTTGCGTCGGCAGAGACTGGCGACCGCGGTCGTCTCGTCGGATGCCCCGTAGCTGCGTGGGCTTGTGAAGATCAGACACGCTTGGATCTTCTAGGCATCGATTTCCAGGCTGTGGAGCTCGGTAGTGACACCGCTTCGTGGGCAGAACTCGACGGGGTCTACAGTCGGGGCGAGCCGATCCTAATTTATGCCTGGTCGCCGATGTGGGTGTTCGCCAAGTACGATCTCGTCGGTATGAGTTTGCCGGAAAATACCGATGGCAAGTGCTGGCCGGGTTGTGGCTGGCCAACAGACATCACGTTTCATGCGGCGAATCCTGGACTTAAGGACAAAGCGCCGGATGCGCATGCACTACTAGCAAATGTGCAGCTAACCAACGATCAGCAAGCGCCCATGATCTTTGATGTGGATGTTGGCGAGATGAGCGTGGAAGAATCCGTTCGCAAGTGGATGGCGAGTAATGAATCTGTCTGGCGGGCATGGCTCCCATAGATTAAGGAGTACAATCAAGATGTTGTATCAGAAAGCCCCCGATCATCGGGGGCTTTGTCTTCAGGCTTGTAAACTGGAACCGTTCTCGGCGGCAGCGGTTCTTTGCCGAGAATCATGTCCGCAGCTTTCTCGGCTATCATCATCACTGGTGCATTAAGATTTGCGTTGGTAATGTTCGGCATAATGGAAGCGTCGACCACCCGCAATTGCTCTAGACCATGTACCCGAGTCGCTTGATCGACCACCGACAATTCGTCTGTACCCATCTTGCACGTGCCGCATGGATGATATGCGGATTCCAAACGGCGCTTTACAAAAGCGTCGATATCTCGATCACCCTGGATTTCCGTGCCCGGTTCGATCTCCCGGCCTCGCAATTGATCGAACGCGCGCTGATTAGCTAGTTCGCGGCTCAGCGCCACGACCTCACGAAAGGCTTCTCGATCGGCCTCAGTTGCCAGATAGTTCGGATCGATCAACGGAGGTTCCCGTGGATCACCTGAGCCGAGCTTGACTGTCCCACGGCTTTCCTCGCGCATGGGCCCGGCTCCGAAGCTAAACCCGTGAGGCTCACGCGGTGGCCACCAACTATCGCCTAAATACAGCGGGAAAAAGTGATACTCGATGTCCGGGTAGTCGTGTTCTGAAGAGCTCCGAATGAAAGATCCCACCGAACACCCGCTGGACGTCCCCAGGCCCCGCTTCAATAAGAACCACTCTAATCCGATGATTGCCCTACGGTGCCAGCGTTGCTCACCATTTAGCGATACAGGTTCGGTGGCTTCATACTGAACGTGGATCTCGGGGTGATCCTGGAGATTGCAACCAACACCGGGGAGATCCTGGATCACAGGAATATCTTTGACACTGAGCTCATCGGCTGGCCCGACGCCTGAAAGCAGCAACAACTGCGGAGACTGAAACGCACCGCTGGCGACGATCACTTCACGCTCGGCACGCGCCTGGTACCGCATGCCGCGCTGCAGAAATTCGATGCCCGTTGCCCGAGTTTTCTCGAAAATAATTCTAGTGGTCAAGGCACCGGTCAACACTCGGAGATTCGGTCGCTTCCGGGCGGGTCTCAGATAAGCGAAAGCAGAACTTGCGCGTATGCCACCGTCTATATTTATATCGAATTTACCGAAACCCTCCTGTTGAAAGCCGTTGACGTCTTCGCTGGCGGGATAGCCAGCTTGCCTACCCGCTTCCAGAAAGGCGATATCAAGTGGATTTGTCGGTTCTTTAGTGATAACGCAAACCGGGCCGTCCTCGCCTCGATACTTGTTAGCACCGCCACTGTAATTCTCCAATCGACGAAAGTACGGCAGTACTTCCGCATAAGACCAGCCCGTCGCACCGCCGTCGGCCCAATGATCGAAGTCGCGAGCGTGCCCGCGCATGAATATCATTCCGTTAATGGAGGAGGTGCCGCCCAGTGTTCTGCCGCGTGGATGATAGATTCGGCGGCCATCAAGATGTGTCTGCGGAACAGTTTCGAAACGCCAGTTGTAACGCTTACCTTTATAGAGCAAGGGTATTGCCGCCGGCATCCGGATCATCCAGCTCGTGTCGGGGGGCCCGGCTTCTAACAACAGGACATTAACATCGGGATCAACCGAAAGTCTGTTGGCCAGCACACAGCCGGCCGATCCGGCACCGACTATTATGTAATCGGCAATGAATCGCACGTAGATTACAAGAATCCGGACGCAACAAAGTCGACGGCACAACGCCACTGCCCGTCGATTCTGCGGAAAATGACGAGACTTTTCATCTCCACTACTTCTTCAGTGTCGCGAGTTTCACCACGAACGTTGCACAGCGTATAGGCGTGATCTTTACCCGCAAATCGTGCTTCAATGATATCCACTTCGATATTCGTCTGGCTCCTCGCAGCTTCTTCCATCGCAACACGCATTGCGTCACGACCTCGCCTTAGCGGAATGCCTTCCCCGGCGATTACAACATCGTCCGTGTAGAACTCGTCTACCATGCCCCCAATATCATCAAGGCTGTTGAAACGTTCCGCGAAAAAACTATAGCGTTCAGCAAGTAATTGGGTAAGCCGCTCTGTTGCCTGCGTCATTTGCTTAGTCTGTAAGGAATGTCCCGTCGCTTGGCAGCGTCGTAGATCTCTTTTTGGGTATAACGTTTAATCATCCAAAATATCGTCGCCTATTAGACCCGCATAAACCGACCCGCGACGGCGTTGCCCCAGAGCACAGGTAGGCTGGAACCTAGAAAAGTACCGCGCATCATCGTATCAGTGCCCCCAAAAAAGTAAAGAGGTATTTACTTGTGGCCACTCATCGGGTGAGAATAACAGCCGGCACCAATCAGGGGTTAATCGTGTCTTATATACATAGTTGAACCCGGGCCTGACTATGACGACAAACCTCAACGTGCCGACGGGGCTACTTTCTTATGGGAAGGGCCAGACTAACCCGAACAGCACGATCTTCGAACCCGAGATCATTCGGTTGGTGGGGCGAATGTAATATGAGAAAAGTGGTGGACGTGGTTCCCAAAAAAGAAAGCATCATCAGGATCGACATGACCAATGTCCGTGTCACGACTGAAGATTTTCCGGCGCGCTGGCACATGTTCGGTGGTCGCGGGCTTTCGGCGCGGATTCTGACCGAGGAGTGCACCCCGCAATGCGAACCGTTAGGGCCAGAAAACATTCTTGCGCTCGTACCCGGCGTTTTATCCGGGACCGCAGCGCCGACATCGGGACGGTTGTCCGTCGGTTGCAAAAGCCCATTGACCGGCGGAATAAAAGAAGCGAGCGCTGGCGGCAACGCTGCGCAACACTTAGTGAAGCTCGGGTACCGGGCGATTATTGTAAGCGGGCAGCCGGCTGATCGCGAAAAGAGATGGGGACTCGTCATCGACACCGATGGCGTCAGGCTCCAGGATGCGACGGACTACGCTGGGATGTGGAACTATCCGACCTGTAAAAAACTGCTCGCCAATTACCCTGCTACTGCCTCGGCAATCTGCATCGGTCCCGCTGGTGAGTTGATGCTCAAAGCAGCGTCGGTCGCCTGCACCGATAAAGACAAAGCGCGCCGGCCCACGCGGCACGCGGCCCGGGGTGGGCCCGGCGCGGTTATGGGCTCCAAGTGCTTGAAATGGATCGTGATCGATCCCGGGAACGCACGCGTTCGTCAACCCGCCGATCCCAAAACCTTTCGTGAACGATGCAGGGCATTCAGTAAAGACTATCTCGCGACCCGTCACCACTTCTTCAAGTACGGCACCAGCGCGGGCGTTCCTTTCGCCAACGCTATGCACACATTTCCTTATCGAAACCGAATAGCTGGGCAGAATCCGCATGCAGACCGGCTCGATGGTGCGCGGATCCAGGAGAGTTTCGAGCAACGAGGCGGCGGCATGCACAGTTGCCTGACCGGCTGCATCGTCCGTTGTTCGAATGTCGTTCACGACAAAGATGGTAACTACAAAACCTCGGCACTCGAGTTCGAAACCCTAGCGCTGCTAGGGTCGTGCTGTGATATCAACGACTGGGAGCAGGTCGCGGAGCTGGATCGACTGTGTGATGAGCTAGGTCTCGACACTATCGAAACAGGAGCGGCTCTGGCGGTGCTTATGGATTCAGGCGGCATGGACTGGGGAGACGCGGATGGCGCGATAGCGCTGTTGCAATCAATAACTCAACGAGACGAGTCGGGGCTAGACATATGCAATGGCGCGCTGCATGTTGGCTCCAAGCGTGATCACCACCGCATACCACACGGCAAAGGGCAGGCGCTCGCGGCATGGGATCCACGACCGCTCAAGTCGGTGGGAATCACCTATTCCAGTAGCGCAATGGGCGCAGATCACACAGCCGGGTTCGTGATGGAACTCGGGCAGAGTGACGAAGAGGCGCTGATCGCTTCACAGGAAGAGCAGATCATTAATGCGGTGTGTGATTCGTCGGGTCTTTGTTCGTTCATGCAACCCACCTTGGATGAGATAAGGGGGCTCTATGCCGCGTTTCATAATGAGGAGGTTGATCGCGAACGCATCGCCAATCTGGGTTGGGTCTGTCTCACCGATGAATGGGCGTTTAACGATGCTGCCGGGTTTACCGCAGCGGATGACGACCTACCCACCTGCGTGCGTGATGAAGGCGTGGGGCCGGAAGGCACACTAACGTTTCAAGTGCCCGTCGATGTTATCGCCCGTGTCAAGGTGCGTCAGCCAGCGCGCGAGCGCCTCTTCATCGGAGGTTCGACCGGTGGTGTGTGAACCTAATAAAAAAAGGCGAACAGGAAAGTTTCTCCTTTGGAGTTCAAACACCAAAGTTTGCCAATTCGGTAAGACTTGGCCAGCGTACTGAAGCGGACCTAAAACCATATCGAAACCTGCGGACTTCCAAACGACTTTCCTGTTGAAAAAAGATTTACAGGGAGATAAACCTCAGTAACGTCAACAGACGGTTAGTTTGAATAGGAAGAAGTTTGTGTCTTGCAATCGTAGCCAATCCTACTTTACGAGGTAATTACGCCAAAAGTTTCATCGGACTACCTACGTCAACTACGCCGATGCCCTCGTGAGCCTTGTAGCCAAGAAGTTCCTGGCACCGCACAGGCATTTTCTTCACGTCCTCGATGGGCACGGTGAGAAACGTGTTCTCTTCGGTGCGTAGCCACCCTATAACAAAGCCAAAGAACATACCGCGCCGCCACTGGTCGGTCGTGGAGTTAGCGCCACCACCATGGAGAGTAGAACCAAGGTAGAAGAGGGCTGAGCCCGCCCTCATCTCGGCCTGGGTAATTTCGTTTGAGATGGGCTCTCGGTCAGGCTCCCAGTGATGGCTGCCCGGGACTACCTGCGTCGCACCGTTTTCGATGGTGAAGTCGGAGAGAGCGAACATCGCCTCCACCTGAAGCAGTGGCTTCGGCCCCTTAAAAAACCTCCAGGCGTCCTCGTCGCGGTGAATCGACTGAGCGCTTTCACCAGGACCAATCTGGATGAGCTGTCCGGTATTAAGCAGATAATCCTCACAGTTCGGGAGAAGCAGTTCATCGGCGACCTTAGTCATCAGCGGGTGCTGCATAACCTCAAGGAAGGTCTTAGATTTGGACGGCAAGCCGTCGAGTCGAATGGTTTGACTTCCGTAGAACTCGACAAAGTAATCACTGGTGGCGTGCCGCAGTCCGGGAGCGGTGTTAGCGACCACGTCGTCGACATCCAAGTTGAGGCTGCTCAATATTGCCGGAGCCAGGGCATCTTTGACAATCGCGGCGCCGTCTCTTTGCAGAATTCCAGCGAGTTCTTTGGGGTCTATATTGTTACTGACTGTCTCGAGCATAGTTGTCATCGTATTAATTTAGGTCAGAAACAACGTTGTGGTCGTTACCGTATCAACATTAAAACAAGGAAACAAGGTAATAATTGCGACGGATTCAATCGTAGAGAACGATACAACGCACTTCTATGCTCTGACGGTCGGGCGCTTCTGGCGGGATTGTAAGATCTTTGAAAGAAGTATGAAAACTGAAGGTGCATGGTGCTTGATCACCCTCAACACTGGAATCGGCGCGACTACCGCCAGATCGAGCTAACTCACCGAACGAGTCCCATTGCTTTATCAATAAGACTTCATCCCGAGTCATTGCTGGGTAGTACCACCACCTGTGCTGTCCAGCATGCTTTGCGAAATAGTTTTCACCAACTCGATCGTGATAATGGATCTCAAATACAACTAGATCTTCAGGATTCACAGTTTGTCCGTCGCATAAAGCAAGGGGGTGATTCGCAACGGGTTCATAGGCGATATTCCGCCATACATTGATGATTGCGAATCGACGATTATCGACGAGTATATGGTCCACCTTGCCGTGTTTTAGGAGTGATGTCCTCTCACCAAGTGTGGAGCGCAGTGTATCGTTTGTGCTGGGTGGCTTTGCCAGGTCTCGCAATCGCTGCGGTCCACTGGTGAGTGTATAGTCACCGTGTACAGTACGCGCGGGCCCCTGCACTTGTTGACCGCCCCTTATACGTTTCCGGTTCTTCTTACCAGTTGCGGATCGAATGTTATGGTCGAAGGCAAATACCTGGCTTGCGCCAGTCTCTTCCCGAACGAGTTCAGCACACTCAGCATAGTAGTTTTGAACAACCTGTTGATGGTCGTAAAAATCTAGATCAGGGTTTTCGAGTCGCCTCTTAAGCAATTCAAATCCATGGACTTGAATCGTACGACGTTCATTTTGCTCAAGTAGACGAGCATTTCGAATCGTAACTTCTCGTTCCTCTCTTGGTGGACCTTTGTAGTGATCGTCGCTACCGTCTTGATCTCGACGAATCAACACTTCACCATTACGGTAAAGCGAAGATTTTGCAGAGGCTGCTTGGTAGCTAATCGTTGCGATCGTCGATGTATCTTCAGTGGAGGATACGTTCACGGACTTACCCGTTTGCTAGTGGCGGTTTGTATGGAATTGATTGTACTGGCCCTGCACTTCATTTTCGACAGGCCTAGTAGTGCAAAAGCCGGAATCCCCAACTGTTTCTATAGACTCCCGCTCGTAGAACTCCTAAACCAAATGAGTCTCGACTTCGCTCGGCTTAGCTCGGCATATATGTTCTGACGTAGCCTTTGAAGACCTGCTTTAACTCTTCCACGACATCGTCATCGTAGGGACGACCGCCGGATACAGCTAAATCAAGGAGAGTAGCTGAGCATTCCCCCATACATTTGATGATAAGATGAATGCGCGCGTTGGGAAGCTCAATGCCCCATCGCCGCATGCGCTCCATGAGGAATTCGCTGACATCGTCACTGCTGCGTCTGTATTCCTCGCGCAATTCCGGTACGGCCATCAACGCCCGCTGCAGCGACACAAACGCAGGTTCCCGGCGGCTGACGGCAACAAGTTGATCAACAACACCGTCTAGGACTTCCTCCCACGGACAGTGAGGATCTGCCGCGGCGAGATACTCGTTAACGGCCGTGTTCTGCCGTTCGCCCAGACGCTGTGCCAGATACTTGACCAGTGCGTATTTATTCGGGAAGTAGCGATAAAGGGTACTGATATTCGCCTCAGCTCTTCTTGCGACTTCGATAGTAGTGATTCGGTCGATACCGACCTCCTGAACGAGTTCGGCTGTCGCACTGAGAATTCTTTCAAAAGTCGCCTTTGCGCGTTTCTGCTGTGGCTCGCCGCGCAGCCCGAGGTTAACGAGCGTGGCTGGAATCGTGACAGTCATGGTCGCCGCTGTTGCATTGCGTAGCCCCTTATTAGGTCGGTTAAGTAATGATTATCAAGTATTAAAATAATTATTTACTTTTTTTTCAACCTCTGTCATCCTTAGAACTCTTGATACCCGACTGAGCTGAGCGGGAAAACCACAATGCCTGTCAAAAACTTCAAACTCTCGGGGGCTGTCGAGGCCAAGCCGCTGACGCAATGGAAGTCGGTCGGCGTGGAACTGCTCGGGTGTCAAACTCGAATCGTCAAAGGTGCCCGATGGGAGCATCGTGTCATCGAGTGCGGCCAAGGTGAGCCGCTCCTACTAATTCACGGTGTGGGGGGTCACGCCGAGTGCTATGCGCGCAATATGCACAATCTCGGCAAACATTTTCACGTGTACGCTATTGACGCGCTATATCATGGGTACTCGTCTGAGGGGCCGTGGGACAGAGACAAGCGTCACGACTACCAGGTAGACGCAATCCTTGATCTTTTGGACGCCGAACGACACGAGCGTGCTCACATCGAAGGTGAGTCCATGGGCGCCATGCTGGCGTTTGAGTTTGGGCTGCGTTACCCGGAACGCGCTGGCAAGCTCATCTTCAATACCGGCTATGGCTGGCGCGTGCGCCTCCAGCGTTCCTTCCCTGCGCCGGAAGCACATGCCGAATTGGCGGAACTGTCTCTGAAGGCCATCACCGAACCGACTTTCGAAATAACCCGCCGGCGTCTCGAATGGCTCGTGGCGGATCCCGCCAGGATGACCGACGATATCGTGGAGATCCGAAATCGTCTTTACTCGACACCGGAGATCAACGTAAAGATGCGGCGGTGGTTCAAAGTGGGCAGTGACGATACGGATCCCTGGGATCTGAACCCGTTCTGGGAGGAAGAGGACCTGCGCGGCTACCAACCAGAGTCGCTCGTCTTCTGGACAGAGCACAATCCGGGCGAGCCGCCCGAGCTTGGAGAGTACTTCGCAAGCCTCATCCCCGGCTGCCAGTTCTACGTCATGAAAGACGCCGCGCATTGGCCGCAGTGGGAGAAGCCGGAAGAACACGACCAGGTACTCATCGAATTCATCAAGGGTAGCGGATAGTTAGCGATGAGTGCCCTCTCAGGACAGACGGCACTTGTTACCGGTGGCGGCTCCGGGCTGGGTCGAGCCATAGTAAACCGATTCCTGGAGGAAGGCGCGCGGGTTGGTGTGCTCGAGATCTCGTCCGAGAAGGCTGACGCTCTGCGGCGAGATTGTGGTAAAGACGTTATCGTAACCACGGGTGATGCAACAACTCTCGAGGCAAACGTCGCGAGCGTCGAGAACACGTGCGCAACATTCGGTGCACTAGATTGCTTCATTGCCAACGCGGGCCTCTGGGATTTCGAAATGACCCTCGAAGCGCTGCCGTGCGATGCCATTGGACAGGCCTTCGATCAGTTGTTTTCCGTGAATGTAAAAGCGGCACTACTAGGGGCGAAGGCAGCATACAAATCTTTACGCGCCCGGCAAGGCGGTATGATCTTTACCCTCTCCAATGCTGCTTTCTATCCCGGCGGTGGGGGTCCGCTGTATACCGCGTCCAAGCACGCCTTGGTCGGCTTAATCCGCCAACTTGCCTGGGAGCTCGCACCCGAAGTGCGAGTCAACGGGGTCGCCCCCTCGGGGATGGGAACTGACCTGCGTGGCCCCGCAGCACTGGACCTCGAGGGAGTGTCCTACGCAGACCAGGATGTCGACGCCATCATGAAGGATTGGTCACCACTTCGGATCGCGCCGCGTCCGGAAGATTACGCGGGGCACTACGTTCTGCTCGCCTCGCGACGAGATGGGAGTGTAGTGACGGGCAGTGTTCACACGTGTGACGCGGGCGCCGGCGTCTGGGGCCGAGACGCAACAGCGAGCCCTCGAGTGACGGAGACCTAGCGATGACAGTTCGTTCACTCGGCTATCTCGTTTTCAATACAGCCCATTGCGAGCAGTGGCGGCAATTCGGCACCGACATACTTGGAATGGAAGCCGTCGAGCTACAAGGCGATTCTGTTGGCCTACGATTGGATGAGCACGCGTGGCGAGTGGCGCTTCATCCCTCCTTAAATGAGGAAGTCGCAGCCATAGGCTGGCAAGTTGCCGACGCTGCGGCACTCGAGCAAGCAGCCGATGTCGTCGTGGAGTTCGGCATTGCGCTTGAGTTCCACCACGATGACAAGCTCTGTGCATCGCGTGCAGTCAAAGCACTCATTTCTTTCCAGGATCCTTCCGGACAACATGTCGAGCTGTTTCACACGCGGGACCATGGTGGTACGGCCACGCTCTGTGGTCACGGCTGCGGATTTATCACGGATGAGCTCGGGGCAGGTCACGTGTTTATCGTAGTGGAAAACTACCAAGAAACGTGCCGCCTGTATGAGCGTTTGGGGTTTCGTCTAAGTGATCACCAGGCAGCGCACGCAATACACTTTTACCATTGTAATCCACGCGAACACTCGCTGGCGCTGGCTGACGCCACGGCCGGTCTCGGTCTGGGCAAGGGCTTTAACCACTTCATGGTGGAGGTCGACGACATGGATGGTGTCGGGCTTGCCCGCGACAAATGCCGTTCAGACAATGTGCCTATCGAATACGAGCTCGGTCGTCACACCAACGATCAGGTGTTCTCTTTCTATCCCCGTACACCGTCGGGTTTCGCCGTCGAAATCGGCTGGGGTGGATTGCAAATTGACGAGGCAACCTGGGAGGTGTCCGAGATGGTTACGGAGAGCGTCTGGGGGCATCACAAGCCGTGAGCGTATTGATGGGTCTCCAGGCTTTAGCTCATCCACTGGAGAGAAAAATTGACCGTTGACATCCACCGTCTGGTAGACGCGGCGAGCGGTCTACTCGACCCACATGTATACACTGACCCTGACGTCTTCGAACTGGAGATGGAGCGTGTTTTCGGCCGCTGCTGGTTATTTCTCGCGCATGACTCTCAGATCCCGAATGAGCAGGATTATCTGACCACCTATATGGGGCGCGACCCCATCATCGTTGTGCGACAAAAGGACGGATCTGCCAGGGCATTCTTGAATGCATGCCGGCACCGGGCGATGCGTGTGTGTAAAGAGGATTTTGGCAATTCGCGTATCTTTCGATGCCAGTATCACGGATGGACTTACGGCGCGGACGGGCGACTCATCGGTATGCCATTTCGTGAGCAGTATGACGACGTTCTGGACAAGGAGAGGTGGGGGTTGATTCCGGTCCAAAAAATTGACAACTACCGAGGCTTGATCTTCGGCACCTTCGATGAGGATGCGCCGCCGCTCACCGAGTACCTCGGCGACATTGCCTGGTATCTCGACGCATCCCTCGACCGCATGCCTAATGGGGTCGAATTCCTGGGTGGAACAGTGAAGTGGCGAATTGGGGCGAACTGGAAGTTCGCGGCCGAGCAGTTCGCGAGCGACATGTATCACACTTACACGACGCACAAGTCCCCATACAGCATTCTGTCGAGGGACGAGCTCGACCATGATCCGCTCGCGGACACCGTAGATGGACGGCAATACAGCAGCCCATGGGGTCATGGATTCGGCTGGTGGCTAGGTGACGACGATCATCCATCCGATGCCGCGCTGCTGCCACCGGTCGTGTTGGAGTACTTCGAGAGTACACGCAGTGTCGCTACCGAACGCATTGGTGACGAGCGTCGCCGAATGGAGAGTCACGGAACCGTTTTTCCGAATTTGTCATGGCTGTACTCCGCCATGCCAACTATCCGAGTCTGGCATCCCAAATCACCGAATGAGATGGAGGTCTGGTCCAACGTGTTTGTTGACAAAGACGCGCCGCAGGAGGTGAAGAAGGCGCTTCGACGTTTCACTGCGTTGACTTTCGGCACCAGCGGACTCTACGAACAGGATGATGGAGAAAACTGGGTGGCGATACAGAACAACCTCATGAGTCCACGTGTCCGGTCGATGGGGGTGAATCTTCAGGCAAGTCTCGGACGCGGTCGAAACGAATCGGATTGCGATGGACGCACGGGCCCGGTGATTGGGGAGATGGCCGCGCGGGGTTATTTCCACCGTTGGTACGAACTGATGAGCTCCGAGGCATCGCCACTCGCGAATAATCTCGAGGAACGGAATAATGTCGTTGCAAAGTAGCGAGGCCAGTTCTCGTACCCGGATAGAAGACTTTCTTTATCAAGAGGCAGAACTGTTGGACAATCGTCATTTTGATGAATGGTTGGCGCTGTTTGCTGATGAGATTTCCTATGTCGTGCCCGTCCGTCGAAATGTCGACCAACGATGTAACGCTTTGTCCGTTGGCGGCCTCGATGACGTCGCACACTTTGATGATGACCGCCAATCACTCGGGGCTCGGGTCGCTCGATTGTCCACAGGAACGGACTGGGCCGAGCAACCCCCCACGAGAACTCGCCGTCTGATCGGCAACGTCAGAGTCGCGCCGCAAGTGGACGACTCATGCAACGTACGCTCAAACTTCCTTCTTTACGCCAATCGGCTCGAGACGCAAACGCACCTATTCGCAGGCGAACGGCATGATCGGTTGGAGTCAGATGGTTCTGGGAGTTGGCGTATTACAAATCGATTGGTTCTGCTGGACCAGTCAGTCATTCTAGCTCCCGCTCTATCGGTGCTTTTTTGAGTATCTAAGTTTGGAGAACAAACAAATGGATGCTGAATATGAGGTAAGAGGACTCTATTGCGCGTTTCATGATGAGGAAGTGGATCGCGAACGCATCGGCAATCTAGGTTTGGTCTGTCTCACCGACGAATGGGCGTTTAACGATGCTGTCGGGTTTACCGCAGCGGATGACGACCTACCCACCTGCGTTCGTGACGAATGCGTGGGGCCAGGGGGCACACTGACGTTTCAAGTGCCCGCCGATGTTATCGCCCGCGTCAAGGTACGTCAGCCGGCGCGCGTCTCTTCATCGGAGGTTTGGCCGTATGACTCAGACTTCGCGTCTGTAAACTGGAACCTTTCTCGACGGTAGCGGTTCCTTGCCGAGGATTATATCCACAGCTTTCTCGGCCAGGATCATCACTTTTAATCCCGATCTACCGTGATAACCCACTGGGTTTTCGCAAAGAGTATGATCTGGTTTTTGTGAATTTCACTGCCCAAAAAGGAATACGGATAAACCAAGATCGACACCCTGGCCTTGGGTTCGTAATCCCAGCCGGCAGGATGCAGATTGATCTTTTGATCGCCAAAATGAAGCGCTACGCGATCGTCACCGAAGATTCGTTTTTCCATGCCAAGGTAAGTTGTGTAAAACGTGGCAATCGCATCGATATCGGAAACGGGCAATACCAAATGATCCAGTTTTTCGAGTGTCATTGAATGCCCTCGGAGTTTGTTTCGGTTCTATTCACTTGCCCACCAAAAACCCCCGGCACCAAAATGGTACCGGGGGTCAGGAAATATATGCCTGGCAGTGTCCTACTTTCACACGGGGAAACCCCGCACTATCATCGGCGCTAAGCGTTTTCACTTCTGAGTTCGAAATGGATTCAGGTGGTTCCCACTCG
>Ga0315336_1002921_pt1 | contig 24372 bp, 27 predicted proteins | sample ASW5metaG_FD_204512 | JGI IMG/M metagenome (GOLD analysis project Ga0315336, IMG submission 204512) | Ammonia-oxidizing marine archaeal communities from Monterey Bay, California, United States - ASW #5 | ecosystem: Environmental > Aquatic > Marine > Intertidal zone | place: USA: California... | reverse complement strand
AATTAATTAATCTATCAAAAATACCCGGTTCTGCTGCCGGTTCTGCTGCCGGTTCTGCTGCCGGTTCTGCTGCCGGTTCTGCTGCCGGTTCTGCTGCGGCTGCTCTTGCTCTTGCTTCTGCTCTTTCTTCTTCTTCACCCATATCAACACTGGGATCTTCTATTTTACCGGGTTCAGTAGATCCAGGTGTTGGAACAGAGGGAACATGTGTCGGTTTATCGGATATTTTGGGTCCATCAATTCCTATAACGCCAAAACTTGATTTGTTAGGACTATAAGTTCCATTTATTATTTTAGTTAATGTATTATTTAATGTTTCTATATCTACTAACAGTTCTTCTTTTAATAGAGTCCTTTCTTCAAGAGTTAATTCGCTTTGAGAATAACTTGTAATTTTTTCAGATAACTGATTTAATCCATATTTATTTAAAATATTAACATATTTTTGACCCTCCTCATTAATTCTATGCATTTGTACTATCCAATGAATATTTGACAATCCTATTTTCAAAGTATATAAATCATCAAGTTTTTCTCGAGTTGATAATGTATTTGACATATAATATATATATATAATATATTATAAAATTATTAAAAATTATTTAAATGATTGCGATTATGACAAGTTGGACATAATAAACATATATTACTTATACCATTATGACCTCCCATATTTAGTGGTGTAATATAAGATAATTTATATTCATTTATATATCTTAGATCGATTGGATTTAAACACCCCTTACATCTTAATAATTGTTTGTCAGCCAATGTATATTTAATATCATTATTTTTACCACTATTCACATAATCGGGGACTAATTCATGTAATTGAACATTATTAGTATTTTTAACATTATTAGCCATTTTAAACATAAATGGCTGTTGATAATTCATTAAATACATTAATAATAAACTACCGCATATAAATCCTCCAAAATAAATATGTGTCATGAGTGAAAAAGGGTAATATTGATTTGCTTTATAATAAATACCACCTATAATTCCCAATAATATTATTTTATTCATATATTATTCTATATTATTTTAATATTTATGAAAAACATTTACGACATACAGGTATATATTTATCTTTTTCCCCAACATCTATTATATCATTATTTTTAAGAATTTTTTTAGAAAATATAGCTTCCGTTCCATCTTTACAAATCATACACATTGCTTTTAACAATTTAATCGAATCAGCCAATGGATAAAGTTTATAAATATCACCAAAATTATCTCGGTTAGAATCACCATTTAAACCAACTACTATTAAATGTTTAGAATCTCCAAATACTTTAGTAAATTCATATAAATCTGAAAAAAATTGTGATTCATCGATAATTATATATTCATATTTTAAAATATGATTTTTATCTATGGTTAATAATGAATCAACTGATAAACAATCTATTTTATTTTGATTGTGAGAACATATAATATCTTTTCCATATCTCAAATCTTTAATACTATTAATCATTAAAACCTTTTTATCGATAGATAATAAGCGATTTGCTTCTTTGATAATTTCAGAACTTTTCCCAGAAAACATACATCCAATGATTAATTTTAATGACATCTTATAATAATTTATATAAATATTTTAATATATTTTTCAAATTATAATAATATATATATATATAATGAATGATATACAGGAAATACAAGAAGATGAACCAGTAGATGAACCAGTAGATGAACCAGTAGAACAAGGATGGTTTAGTATTGAAGGTATTGGTGGAATAATATTTTTAATTATGCCATTAATAATAATGTTTTTATTATACAAATATAAAAATTATTATAAATCCCATCCATATATATATATATTAGTATTATTATTTAATATTATGTATTTATTATTTATTATGGGTGTACTTACTTTTATAGGTTTGTTTGCTGGCTAGATTTAGATAATTAAGAATAATTTAATTTGATAATTATATAATTTTTTTTTTAAATATAAAAATGGAATTGCGTATTTCTACAATCACGGGGATTAGTAAATTTTCCAAAGATATAAGTTTAGATAATTTATATTTATCATTAGTAGAAGATAATATAATAAAATTTATAGAATATGGTGAAAAATATAAAGGTGAAATAGATAGGAAAAATTTAAAGAAGAGGGACAAAAAGAAAAAGAAATTCTTTTATAACCAAATAACATTACATGTATATTTAAAATATTTAGACATAGATAAAAAAATAAATGTGAAATTATTTAATAATGGATCTATACAGATGACTGGTTTAAAATCAATAGAATTGGGTGAATCGACCATACAATATTTATTAGATAAAATAATAAGTTTAAATTATGAACATGAAGTATATAAAACAGATGAAACTGATGAATCTCTGAAATTATTGGAATATTATATAGCTATGATTAATACAGATTTTGATATAGGATTTAAAATAAATCGTGAAAAACTAAATCGTTATTTAATAAGTATAGATATATATACATCATTCGAACCTTGTATTTATCCAGGTGTTAATATTAAATATTATTATAAGACTGGGAAAAATAATGGTATTTGCAATTGTGAAAGTGTTTGTAATGGTAAAGGTAAAGATAATTGTTGTAAAAAAGTAACAATAGCCGTATTTAATAGTGGTAAAATTATTATAACCGGTGGGAGAAATATGGAACAATGTAAAGAAGCTTATAAATTTATTTTAAATATTCTGAATGATAAATTAAAAGAATTTGAAGATAAATAAATATAATACTATATATATATGGATAATATTTTAATAATTATGTTGGGTATACTTATATTATTTTTTTTTTATAGTAAAAATAATAATACAACCAATAAATATGTCTTGAATATTATGGGCAAAGAAACAAATGAAACTAATGATATAAATTATGAACAAAGCGATGATTATAATGATTTACATATGAGAAGTAATTTTGTAAAACCAAATAATAAAATGCATCATTTATTTAAGAAAATATCTCAGAAAAATAAAATAGAATTGATCTCAACGGGGATCGAAAGGATGTATACGAAATTAACTATAGATGAAAAATTATTATATTTTATAAAATATTTAATAAATAATATAATTAAGAAAACTAAAAAAATAAAGAATGGTATCGATTATTATTTAAAAGATATAGTTGAATTATATCAGCAAGTGGATGCTAATGGAAATCAAAGATACATAGTTAATTGTTTTATATATGATATAAAAAATTTTTATGAAATACGTATATTAATAGATTTTGTAATTATAAATAATGATATATATTTAAATTACATAGGTGAAGATTTTGCGTCTAATGATAATATTATAAATAAATACGATTATACAATGACGAATACAGGATATTTAGAAAATCAAAATCAAATCAAAAATAATATGAAACAAATAGTAGATGGTTATTATAGAAAATATTATAATATAATAGGTTATGATTCCCCACCATTAGATTATGGTCATTATATATCTAAATTAGATACATTATATAAATTTAACATAGGCGATTTAACAAAATATTATGTACCACCAGAAATACCTCAAATTTATAGTCCCGATTACGGAGAAAATCACGAAAATGATTGGGATGAATATGGTGTTAAAATAGCAACTGGGAATAATTATTTAGCAAATAATAATTCAGCATATTCTCAGCCAAATGTTCCATTGGATTCACCGGGTTCTAATCCCCATACAAGATCTTATGAGGGTGAATATGATTATTTACAAAAAGTTAGTTTTAATACTGGGGGTAATGTTGTATCTAGTAGTTGGTATTATTAATGTATTCTATTTCTCCATTATCTATATCATTATATATATTAATATCGGAAATATTATTGGTTATTAGATTAATTATACTATCAGATGTATTCCATTTATTGAAAAATATATTTGAACAATAATTATTAGATATATTTTTAAATTCTATAAACATGTCAGTTATTTCAGATGTATATTTTAATTCAAAATATTCAGTTGATTGTTCTTCTGTTTCATTAACAATAGGAACATTATTATTATAATATTCATAATAAACCATGTTAATAAAACTATTATAAAATTCGTCTTCCTCTATTATTAATTTTATTTCAGAATTATCAAGAATCCATCTATATAAAATATAAAAACATGTTTGTAATAAATATTTATTTATTGAGTACCATAAAAATAAATTCATTTTAATATTTATATAAGTTTAATTATAATTTAAACTTATATAAACATAATTATATTTAAACTTATATAAATATTATAATAATATAATGGATGTGAATGAAATAAAAATAGAACCGAAGAAAAAAAGAGGACGAAAACCTATAAATAAAGAAACAAATACAGACATACCTAAAAAGAGAGGTCGTAAACCCAAAAATAATATAATTATAAATAACAATCCCGAATTCGATGGAAATTATAATGAAGATATAACTGTTAAGTTAAATATAACAAAAGATAAAACTTACCATAATGATATAAATGGATATAACAAAACTATTGATTATCAAGATATATCTATAAATAATAAATCAAATGCTAGTGAAATATGCTGGAATTGTTCTTATAATTTAAATAATAATATATATGGAATGCCTTTAAAATATATTAATGAAATATTTTATACATACGGAGATTTTTGTTCTAATAATTGTGCACTAAGATACGCAAATGATAATTATTGTGATTCTTATTATTATAATATAAAATCGAATATACAATTACGTAATAAGATAAATAATATTGATAATATTGTTATATTACCTCCAAGTAAATTCATGTTGAAACTTTATGGGGGTACTTTATCTCATGAAGAATATATTAATTCTCGAGATAATTATAATATTGATTTATCAAATTGTATTCATATAAATCATGTTTTCACAACAAATGATAATAAAGTAGAAAATACTCAAAGCATTAATAGTGATCTTAAATTATATAGAAAAAACAATATATTTAAAAATGATATAAATAAACTATTAAATACTGATTAAATATTAATATTTAATTAAATGTAATTTATTATTTATATTTTGAATAGCCTTTGTATTATTATTATTTATAAATTTACCAGTTGGATTATAATCTTGGATATTTCTAAATCCAGTTTCTTTTTTCTTTGCTATAGATTTATTTTTTTGTTTTAAATCCCAAGAAATATAAATAGCTTCCAATGTTACTTGTTTAATTTTAAATCCCGCCTTTATCAATGAATTTTTAATATATTGCTTTAATTCTTCATAATTGTATAATGGTGTTCCTATTATAAATTTAGGTATTGTATAAATACAAGATAATTTTAAATTTTCAGCATGTCTTTTTATTCTTTGATGACATTTCTCCAATACACTATCATATGTTTTATATTTAATCACTTTTTTTTCTAAAACACTATTATATAATTGATTTATATTTATAGTTGACATTTACTATATAATAATATAATAATATAATAATAAAATAATAACATTATTTATAAATGGATACATTAATATTATCAGCGGCTGGTATTAAAGGTATATATTATATAGGCGTATATATGTCATTATTGGAACATAATATTATAAATTCAAAAACATTAAAACATATAATATGTTGTTCGAGTGGATGTATATTTGGTTTATGTATATTATTAGATTATTCAATCGATTTTATTTATAAAATAACTGATGGATTGGATATTGATAAATTTTTAAATTACGATGATTTAATAGATATATTTAGTGATAATGGATTATTTAATATTGATAATATTGAGAATTTTTATAGTTTATTAATTTATCATAAATTTAATGTTAGAGATATTACATTTAATGAATTATATGAAAAAACAAATAAAGAATATATAGTGAAAGTTTATAATTATACAGATACTAAAACTGAATATTTGTCATATATAAATAATCCAGATTTATCTGTCATTAAAGCTATAAGTATGTCATGCTGTATACCTATATTTTTTAAACCTATTAAGTATAATGATAAATTATATATAGATGGGGGTATCACAGGACATACACCAGAAATGAAAGATGAAAAATATAAAAATAATATTACAATTAAAATTTGTAACACAATTAAACACGAAGAAGACGAAAGTATTTTTAATTATATAAATAATCTAATGTATATAATGGTTAAACATGATACAAATAATTCTAAATATGAAATAAGAATACCTTGTATAAAAGATATTTCATTTGCTAATTTTCAAATAGAACATTCATGTAAAAAAGAAATGATAGACTATGCTAAATTATTTACCGATATTCATATATACAAATATTTATAATTTAATTATCTATTAATGGGCAAGAACACATCAGTTTACCATCTTTTTTAGAACATAGTTTAGGATTTTTTTTATGCAATTCGTGGCATAAAATCCCTTCAATATCTTCACTTTCCGAAGGACATCTTTCTTTTAGTTTTTTTGGATTACACATAACATACATATCTGGAACAGGTGTAGTATCTGGAACAGGTGTAGTTTCTGGAACAGGTGTAGTATCTGGAACATACAAGCTAACACTATCATCATTTATATCATCAGCATAACTTCTTAGTTTTGCTTTAATTTTGTCCATTTCAATATTTTGTTTATTTATCAAGTATTTAGAATCGACAGTATTCACGGCTTTATTTAAAATATCTGAACCATTATTTATATCTTCAATATTTTTAAATTGATCTAAATAAACAAAATTACCACCAGCTAAATCAACACCTCTACCAGGGAAAATAGTATTCATTATATCTTCAGCACTGGGGCATTCGGGGTCTTTACAAACTGGTTCTGGACAATCGGGACAATCGGGACAATCGGGACAATCTGGGCATTTAGGAGCTTTAGGACATTTAATATCTGGACAACTTAAATTTATATTCTTATCCATTTTAACTTTTAACTTACGATTTAATTTATTATTTTTAGAATGAAGATAATATATAAATACACATAATATTATAATTATTATAAAAAATATAATATCTATTATATAATTAGAAAATATATTAGTTGATTCAGTATACATATATTATAATTACAATAAAAAAAATATGTGTTTAAATGTAACATTATAAATATATAAATAATAATAATGGACTTATTAAGTAGTAAAAATATAGTTATAATATTATTATGTATAATTGTTGTATCTTGCTTGGGTTTGGGATACCTTGAAATAAAAACTATTAAATCTAAATTAATCATATTAGAAAATGAACTCGTTGAGAAAAATAAAGGTTTAAATAATAAAATACCTAATACAATTAATACAAATAATACAAATAATACAAATAATACAAATAATACAAATAATACAAATAATACAAATAATACGCAAAATATAGTAAAAAAAATGTGTATGATTTGCAATAGGGTTGAAGTATCTCCTTCAAGCTCTTCAAAATATCATAATAAATATTGTGTAAATTGTGCTACAATCGATTATAATAATAATATTAAAGTTCAGCAATATATGGACTCTAATAAACAATCTAATAAACAATATACAATAAATATAGAAAGTAATACAAATAATTTAAAAAAGAAAGAACTAAATATAGAACATGTTGAAAATATAGTTGAAGAATATAAAGAAGAAGAAGAAGAAGAATATAAAGAAGTAGTAGAAGAAGAAGAAGAAGAATATAAAGAAGTAGTAGAAGAAGAAGAATATAAAGAAGTAGTAGAAGAAGTAGAATATAAAGAAGTAGTAGAAGAAGAAGAAGTAGTACAAGAAGTAAATACAAGGATTTTAGATATAACAGAAGAAGATGAAGCAGAATTGGAAGAAATAAAAAAAGAGGTCGATATTATTGAAGAAGTCGATATTATTGAAGAAGTCGATATTATTGAAGAAGTCGATATTATTGAAGAAGTCAATACATTTGGTTTTAATAAACAAATAAGTGAGGATTTAAATAAGATTAAATTAGATATATTAAGAAAATTATTAAAAGAAAATAATATTTCCCATTCGGGTAATAAACAAATAATTATTGGTAGGATTATAAAAAATAATATTCAAACAAAACATTTATTTGAATAAATAAAAAAATAAATATGTTTATTATATATATATATATATAATGGTTGATGGTAGAGCTTCCGATAATTACTATATGGATTTTCCGGCAAAAATGCAAGATGGGAGATTATTTACAGATTATAAATCATCTTGTGTAATGAACGCCCAATCACTAGGAATGACAAGTTTTGAATATAGAAATTTTTTGACCCAAAATGGTCAAAAAATTTTAGATAATAATACTAAAATTGTAAATGAAATTGCGGGGTGTGGTAAATGTAGTGATTATTCAGTATTCCCTCCCTATTTGGCTGTTGAATGTAATGAAGATAAATGTATCCAAAATATAAATTCCCCTGAAGGTATAGGTGCCGAAATTAGAACTCATTTATCTGAAAATAGACAGAAAAAAATAGATAATATTAATTATACATTAGATAATGATAAGAGTGATTTTACATTTGGTTATTAATTATTCTTTCCATCGATTATTACATTTAATACAAGTAATAAATTGTGTCATGGGTTCATCTGCAGATCTTGTTTGAACTTCATAATAAGAGCATTCTTTACTCCCACAACGTCTACATTTAAATAAAGATGTCATGGCTTCTGTTTTATTTTCATATTTTAATTTATCAATTTTAATTTTTTTATTTAATAAATCTTTCCAAGCTTCGGGGAAGATATCTGTAATATGTAAAGAAGAAATATGATTGTAATCAATTTCTTTATTGATAATTCTATTTAGAAATGTTTTATTTTGAATATAAGTATCTGGATTAATATTAGAATATAAAGACACACATTTATTTAAATATAAATGTTTAAAAATATGATTATTCCAATATCTTTTGATATTTTTTTCTTTACAAATATTTATTGTGGTATTATATATATCCCTTTCAATACATCTTGTTATATATTCATTTTTAATATATAAATTTATTTTTTGAACCGATTTATCTCTAATTTCATCTTTTAAACTTGAAAACATATTATAATTGATATTATTATATAATATAATTTCAAATTTTTAAATATAAATTATCATCTATACCTAATTCCAATTCATTATTTAATAAATATTTATCAGGTATATCTTCTTCTTCCAAATAATCATTGTTTTTTATATCGTTATCTTCAATTAATTCTTCTCCGTATAATTCATATTCATCATCTGATTGAGAACATTCATCCTCTAATGACAATATATTATAAAATTCACCATAATCAGTTGTAGTTATATTAATAATATTATTGTTATTAAATTTAATAATATATATATTTCCATATATACAAATACTATTTGAATTTTCTTCCAATAAATCAGATAAACCATTTATAGGTAATTTATGATTATTTTTTTCAATACATTCTTCTTGTTCTATATTACCATAGGCTTCATATTTATCCCCGTCCAATAACCACCAATAAAGTAAATATATGTTTATATCTTTACTTATTAAAGTATTAAAATGTTTTATATCATTTTGAATAGGAATTTCTTTAATAATTCCAGTTGTAGTTATTTTAAGAATATTTACTTTTGACATTTATATTTATATTTAGTATTATATGTATTTATTTAAATGATTATAAAATAAAAAAATATATATATATATATATATATTTATGAATTTAAAGGTTGAAGAGATTTTGATATTAATTGTAGCTTTCCTAATCGGATGGTTTTTGAGAACGTTTATTAAAGGTTCTTCACCTAAACCTTTACAAGTAGTGTATGATGATGAAGAACACGAAGAACACGTTGAAAGTGGAGGTCATCCTGCCCTTAAATGTGATCCTAAAGGTAAAGAAAAATGCCCTGGTGGTAAAGTTTGTCCACCTAGTGGGATATGCACTCCAGCTTCAGGTCCTCAGCCTTATAACCCAGGCCCCTTCCCGGGTTCACAGTGTTCGATGGAAGCACCAAAAAATAAATGTAGTGAAATTTCACGCACCGGTGGAAATGACTGCGGAGACTACTATCAAGCATTAGATCAGGGGGGTGGTTTCTGGGATAGGAGTCAGTGTGGTAATACTAATGGATACCATATTTGGGATCCATTAACGTCGCGGTGTACAATAACTGATAAATATGGCCCACAAAAAGCTACTTGTGGGCGAACACAATATAGTAAAGATGTTCCACCAGGTAAATTTGTCAGACCACCTCCTCGTTAAATAAAGTCAATAAATACTTAATATACAACATTTATTTTAACTAAGTTCTTATAATATTTGTTATCTTGTAAAAATGATTATAAATATTTAATTATATTAATATTAGAACCATTTAAATCTTCCATTGTTGAAAATTTAAACCATCTATAATCAGTCTCAATATCTAATTGATCATACGGAAACGATATAAACATTAATTTTCTAGAATAATTTATAGGTGTTTTACCTAAATAATCTTCCATATGTAATTTACGACTATGTATATTATATGTCCCATCTGATAAACAACAATAATGCTTATGTTTCACATTAAATAATTCAATTGATTCACCCAATGGGTTAAAGTCTATATCAACATGTTTGTGAAGAGCTTCAATTTTACCCATCATTAAGTCTGATATTCTTTTAATATATTGCTTAATTACGGGATTATTTGGTTTAGAACCAATTATATAATTATTAGGCATACGATCATCACACGCAAAAGCATTAGTTGATCCAAATGTTACCATATCTGTATTTATTAAATAGAGATATAAATCATTATAGTTTCTTTTTAAAGTTATGGTTCCAGGGTATAACCATAATCCTCCATATTTATATAATAACATACCACCCAATAAATCCATAATGTCTTTATCTCTGTATCTATTTTCATTATTTAAATCTAAAGGAAAATCGGGTAAATAACTATGAATATTATCTTTATCTAATACTTGTATATTATATAAATTACTATCAAAATTGTCTACTAATGATTTAATAGTTAATTTAATGTATGTTGGAGCATAATCATAATTATTATATGGATATCTGAAATTATTTCTATATTTATTTGATTCTTGGGGAACATAAGTCCATACTTTAATTCTATTATCACTATAATTGGGAGTATAATAAATTTGAACTTGTGGTTTCATTAGTAAATATAAAACGAAACTGAATATTAATAAAAATAATAGTTCTTTCATATAATTATTATAATATATTATAATATATTAATCCAAATTAAAATAAATTAAATTATCTTTCTTTTCTTCTAAATATACATCAAATATATCTCGATTTAATATATCAGTAGGAATACCATTTACAGATTTATTTGTTATATCAATATATAATTGAAACGTATTATCACTTCCATCATATATTTTATTATTATCTTTATCTTGTAATATATTTTGTATAAGTTCCATAAATTTTTTATAGTTATCACATTTTTCAATATTAATTTCTTGAAATTCATCATATATAGTTGTTGATAAACGACACATATCAAAACTATAATTTGGATTAAATGGTTTATTTTCTTCTTTAATATTTGAATTAGGAAAATTATATTGCGAATCAGCTTCACCATATTTAGAAAAAGCATCATTTAAATATAATCTACCTTTAAATGTAAAGATACATCTACCATAATCAATTATTTTAAATAGTTTACCATATGTTGGGACTTTAAAATATTTATTTTCATATTTATAATATAAATATTCTTCTTTAGTTTCTTTAAACATAATATTATTAACATGTAAATCATTGTGTAAGAATAAATAATGTTTTTGTAAATAAGCCAATCCAAAAGTTATTTGGAAAAAGCAAGATATCATTATATCAATAGTAAAATCTTTATTTTGTATGATATCTTCTAAAGTACCTTCTAATTTTTCTATAAATAAAGACATAATAGGGATATTTTTAAATTTTATAATATAATCATCTTCATCTTCTTCTTCTTCTTCATCTTCATCTTCTTCTTCATCTTCATCTTCTTCTTCTTCTTCATCTTCTTCTTCATCTTTGAAATCTTCATCTTCTTTGAAATCTTCATCTATATCACATTTACTTGAATCATTTGTATAAACATTAATTTCATATATTTTATTTAAACCTTTATTGAATGCTTCATATGTTTCAAAATCATCTATATCATCACTTATATCTACACAATGATTACCTATACCTATAACTGAACCATAATATTCTGGAAATGTTGGTATTTTATTTTTTTCATTTATTAAACCTACAATATATGAAAAAAAACAATCAATATAACAACTATTATCTAAATTATTTATTTTATTATTAGTGATATAATTATAATTAGAAGGTAATAATGAATTTCTTTTACATAATAAATTATAATGATTTAATATAATATGTGTCGTATCTAAAATTGATATTTGTTTTATAAATACATTTTTAATTTTTTCAGTTTTATTATATATATCATAAATATTTGCTTTTACATTCATATTAGAATTATATTCAAATAATTCTTCAATGTCTATAATTTTCTTTACAATATATTTCCTCTTTAAATCTGTATTCTTATGTGAATTTATATTATTATTGATATTAAAAAATAAAGAAAATATGGGGTAATAAAATTGACAATTTGTTATATTTAAGTGTTCTTTACAACTATTAAATAATTCATAAGATTTATTTTTCCAATTATAATATTGAATATACATTTATTATATCTAATAGTAAATTATAAATTATTAAACTAATATGGATTATGTTAATATTATATTTTAATAATATATATATATAATAAATATGACTGAAATAAGTTTAAAAAAATTTGACATCAATGAAATAAAACACGATAAGGTTGTTGTATTTATAGGTAAACGAGATACGGGAAAATCATTTTTAGTTAGAGATTTATTATTCCACCACAATTCTATTCCGGTAGGTCAAGTTATATCTGGAACTGAAGCCGCAAATGAATTTTATAGTAGCATTGTTCCCAAAGTGTTTATACATGGTGAATATAAAGCCGAAATTATATCAAATATTTTAAAAAGACAAAAATTAGCCATAGAAAAAATGAAACAAAATAATAATATAGATCCAAGAGCATTTTTAATTTTAGATGATTGCTTATATGATAATACATGGATTAAAAATCCAGATGTTAGATCTTTATTTATGAATGGTAGACACTATAAATTATTATTTATTTTAACGATGCAATATGCTTTAGGTATACCACCCAATCTACGAACAAATATAGACTATGTATTTATATTAAGAGAAAATTATGTATCAAATAGAAAAAGGTTATTCGAACATTATGCTGGAATGTTTCCAAGTTTTGAGATGTTTTGTCAAGTCATGGATCAATGTACGGAGAATTATGAATGTTTAGTTATAAATAATAATGCTAAAAGTAATAAACTTGTAGATCAAGTGTTTTGGTATAAAGCTGAACCCCATGCTAATTTTAGAATAGGGGCTCCTCAATTTTGGAAATATTCAGAGGAAAATTATTCTAATAATACAACGAACGATGAGTATGTAAAAAAAAATAAGGAAAAATTTAGTGTTATTAAATATTAATAATTATAATTTTCCAATTAATTCTTTAATTTTATCTAAAATAGTATCATATGTAATGCCATTAAATGTAATTGGTTGCTGTTCAACACCATCTTTAATATGTGTGAAAAAGAATGTAGGGAAACCATCGACATCAAATTTCTTACCTGTACCAATCATGTCAGCATCTCTTTTTTCTTCAAAATCTTCAAAATGAACAGGATAATTTAACAATGTTTTGCCCGTAAATTCTTTAACTATTTTTTCCCATTCTGGTAATGCTTTTTTACAGAATCCACACCATTCTGCATGAACTAAACTTACTTTAACTTCATTCCCAGAAGGTTCCCCTGAAGGTTCCCCTGAAGGTTCCTCCGACTCAACACCTTTAAAACCAAGACCTTGTGTTATATCTCCCCCTAGACCATGTAGTTCTTCTCCAACGTGGGCAAAGAATCCGTTACTTTGATCTTGATCCAACAATGTTTCTTGATTATCATGTTGTAATATATTTAAAGTATCCATTTGACGTTGTTGGGTATTAACAGAGTTCATTATATTTTGTGATGGGTTGTCTCCAATACTACCACAAGAAGAATTGAATACATCCATACCTACGGCAGCAAGTGGTTTATCCATATTTTGAATATTTATACCCATATTATCAGAATGACTCATTATTCCAACAACATGAAATGGTTGTTTTTCGGTAAGATTATTACTTGTTGTATTATAATCAACGGGTGCCATTTCAACATCATTCGTATTATCATATTCACAAGGAGGTTCATCTCCACCCACGCAAGGTAAATCTTCACCTTGATCGGGGGGTGAAGGTTTATATACTTGTAAAGGTTCCTTTTCTTTACCAGAATGCGTAAATGGGGCATAAAAATCATTGTGCCCCATTTCTTCAGAATCTTCGATAGAGGAATAATATTCAAAATTGCCCGATAAAGCTATATATAATAGTATAATAACTGCTATTATAAGAATAAAATCTATGTTATCCATATTATTTAAATATTTTTGCAAATCCATTATATATATATATATATAATACATATTTTAATTTTATAAAATATAATTTTATAAAATATAATTTGATATTTAAATATAATTTTATAAAATTAAATAAATAAAATATGTTTTTCAATAATACTCAAAAATATATAAATCTTGAAAAAAATAATTTAATTCTTAAAAAAGATAATGAAGAATTATTAATTGTAAATAATAAATTAAAATATGAAAAAAATGAATTAGAAAAAAAATATGATCGTTTACATACATTTATAGAAACTGGTTTCAAACAACATATATTTCTCGGAAACAAATTATATAAGAGACAAGATAAAGTTAAAATATATGCTTCTTCTTGTAGAACTTTATTCCCCAATTTATCACCTTGGGATTATAATAGACCGATTGATGAAAATCACAAACTTAAATTAAAAGAAATTATTCTTAAAAAAGGATTCTTAGAAGGATATTTTGATATTATTAAATGTGATGATAATTTAGCCATAGTAAATGGTCAACATAGATATTCTGCTATATTAGATATTATGAAAGAAGATCATCTATTTGATATGGAAATATTCTGTAATGTCCATGAAGTTAAAGGTTTTGATTCTGAAGAGGCTACAAAAATATTTTTATCAACTAATAATATAAAAAATGTGAAATTAAGTGATAATCCACAAAAAAAACTTATGAATGTGTGTGAAAGATTAATGAAACAATTTCCAGATGGTATTAAATCGAATAAATCAGAAACTGCTACTTTACATAGAATAGATAAAAAAGAACTTTATAATACAATGCAAATGAATGAAAAATTATCAAATGATGATATGTCAGAAGATGATTTATATGATAAAATAATAGAAATAAATAATAAATTATCATTAAAACCTTATAAAGACTTGTTTAAAAGTAAATCTAGTCGTAATATTAAAATTTGGGGAGGGGCTCATAAATCAGGATTCTTTATAGGTTTAAAAAAGGGAGCAATGTTTGGAATGTTTTTATTAAATGAATGTTAAATAAAATACAAAGGTTTATCCATATTAATTTTACTTTTACAAAAGGGGCAACTTGTTTTACCATAAGATATTCTCATTTTTTCAATACAATCATGACACGAAGTATGACCACAAGGATCGAAATAATTTGTCACATTATTGGTTAAACATAAAGAACACGTTGAACCCGTATTAAAATTATTTAATACTTTAATTAAACTTAAATAACGAATCATTTCTTTTCGAACACATGTATATTGATCTCTTGTTTCTTTTAATTTATTATTATTTTTAATAGTTTCTGATAAAGTTTCTATTTTTTTTTTTATATCATCATTTAAACCATTATGTTCCGTTTCATTATCATATTCTTCAGTTAAACCATTAATATATTTAATATTTGAATTTAATAATTCTAAGTCTTTTTTAGTTTTTTCAGATTCTTTTATCAATTTATCATTGATATCTAAAAATTCACTTTTAACTTTATTAAATGATTGAATTAAATTCTTTATTGTTTCTACTTCAGGTAATTCTTCAACCTCGAATTGAAATTCTTTATTTAATTCTTCAACTATTTCATCTTTTATTTTAACAATAGAATTTTTAATATTATTAGTATGATTTAATATATTACTTGTTTCGCTATATAAATTGGATTGGCAAGATATACCATAACCTGTATCTGGGTTTAATTCACAATAACCCAAATTATTCATCTATAATTCTAATATATCCATTATTTTAAATAATATTTTTTTATCTTTAATATTTGTTTTAATACTATTTAATTCTAATTTTATATTTTCAGGGCTTTTTTTCTCTTCTATATAATATATATTGTGTAAACATATAATATATTTATATATATCATCTGTTTTTTCTTCCTTAACACTATTATTAATATTAATAATGATATCTCGAATCATTTGATCATATTTATCTTTTATTAATTTATTTTTTTCTAATTTATAAATAGTTTCACAATAACCTATAAAATTATCTAATCGTTTATTTTTTTCACATAATAATAAATATTGTTTTTTATATATGTCATCTATAATATCTTCTGTTACATTTTCATTAAACATTATATCATATGATTTAATAATAGTATATATTTGAGTATCTATTTTATATTTACTATTTAATTTTTTTAATATATCAATATAATATTGTGAATAAACTTTTTGAAGGATACATTTTTCAATTATTATACTAATTGTTATATTTAGTAAAATATTATCTTTTTCTATTTGTTCAATAATACTACTATATATATCATCAATATTTATATGTGTTAATTTATTTAAAAATCCATTTATATTTTTAGTTTTCAATTCATCTATATTATGAACTATATTTAATTTATAATAGTCTTTATTTAATTTAATTGTATCGAGAAAAAGTGAAATTTTTAATAAATCTTTATTTTTCTGAATATATATATCATATTCTTTTTTAAATTTTTCTGAATTTATGATGTCATTTAAATTTTTAGGATCTATATATGACATATTATATATATATATATATATATAATTCCTTTAAATTATGTTTATCCAGAACAAGATTCGCATATATCTGTCGAAACAGTAAATTGAATGGGTTTACAGGAAGGTCTAGTCCTTAAATAATACAACCCTGTTTTAACTCCTTTTTTCCATGAATACATATGCATAGCTGTTAATTTTTGAAAGGTTGGACTTTCTTGAAATAAATTTAAACTTTGCGATTGACAAATAAATGCCCCTCTATCACAAGACATATCAATTAAATCTTTTTGTTTAATTTCCCAAGATGTCTTATACCTTTCTTTCATAAAATTGGGAATATCTAAATGTCCAATAGAACCTTCATTAGAAATAATACTATCTTTTAAATCAGAAGACCATATATTTAATAATTTTAAATCATTTACCATATAATTATTAATGACAATATAATCCCCCGCTAGAACTCTCCTACTATAAATATTTGTTAGAATGGGTTCGAAACATTCATAATTATTTAAAATCTGTGAAGTAGATGCTGTGGGCATGGGGGCACATAATAAACTATTTCGAATACCATATTTTTTAATATCTTCTTTTAATGTATCCCAATCATGTAAATCATTAGATACAGAAACACCCCACATATCAAATTGATATTCTCCATTATATATAGGAGAACCCACATAACTCGAATAACATCCCAAATATTCTTCCATAGATTCTTCATCAACATTTAATGATAATGATGATCGTATTTCTTGAATTCTAATGTCTCTATGATTGGGATCTATACTAAAATCACTATTTAACTTTTTTAATTCTTGAAATAATATATTTCGGTCACGAGCAAGTTCCATTGATTGCTCTAAGGCTCCATAATATATTGTCTCAAAAATACGTTTATTTATTTCTTTTGCTTTATCAGTTGTAAAAGGTAGTTTAAGTTCAAAAAATATATTAGCCAATCCTTGAACTCCAATACCAATAGGTCTATGTCTCATATTAGATAATTTTGTTTTTTCAGTTGGATAACGATTAAAATCAATCGTATTATTTAAATTTATAGTTAATATTTTTGAGATTTCTTTTAATTTATCATAATCTATTTCTGGACATGTAAAATCTTCCAATTCCATATATCCTCCAATAAAATCATTATTATTTGTAAATATTTTAGGGAATGTCACACCATATGGTTTTTCATTGGATAGTAATAGTTCATCACTACTTTTTTTTATATAATTTAATTTTAATCGTTTACATAAATTTTCAGCCATAGTACAATAAACACAATTTGGTTTAGAATAAATTATAAATGTTTCTTCAATATTTTTATAAGTTAAACAACTTTTTAAAGATATAGAAGCTAAATTACATACCGCAGTTTCTTCAGGACTTGAATATTCTACGATTTCAGTACATAAATTAGAAGATTTAATTGTTCCTAAATTTTTTTGATTGGATTTTTGATTACAACTATCTTTATACAGCATATATGGATTGCCTGTTTCCATTTGACATGTTAAAATACTATACCACAAATCTCTTGCTTTAATCTTTTTAACATAGTTTTGATCTTTTTCGTATTGATTATATAGAATATTAAATTCTTCACCATATACATCTGCTAAACCAGGTGAATCATTGGGGGAAAATAAACACCACTCTCCATCGTTACTAACTTTTTCCATAAATAAATCAGGAATCCATAGAGCATAAAATAAATCTCGGGCTTTTTCTAATTCATTACCATGATTCTTTTTAAGTTCTAAAAAATCAAAAATATCAGCATGCCACGGTTCTAAATATATTGCAAATGAACCATTCCGTTTCCCACCACCTTGATCAATATACCTTGCAGTATCATTAAATACTCGTAACATTGGAACTATACCATTAGAAGTTCCATTTGTTCCTTTTATTTTAGATCCATCAGGTCTCACATTATGAATATGAAGACCTATTCCACCCGAATTTTGTGAAATAATAGCACAATCTTTTAATGTATCATATATCCCAACAACTGAATCTTCTTGTATTGATAATAAAAAACAACTCGAAAACTGCTCTTTATTTGTCCCAGCATTAAATAATGTTGGAGTCGCATGTGTAAAATCATGATTAGACATCATATTATAACATTTCATAGCTAATAAAATATCTGTTCTATGGATACTCAAAGAAACTCTCATTAACATATCTTGCGGATTTTCTATAATAATATCATTAACTTTTAATAAATAGGCTCTTTCTAATGTTTTAAATCCAAAAAAATCATATTTATAATCATTATCATAGTTTATATTTTCATTAATTATATCAATATTTTTTAATATATTATCATAATAATATTTATTAATGATTTCATTATGTTTTAAAATTTCAGTATTTTTTAAAAAATCATTATTAGTATTTTTATGATGGTTCGAAACAACAATTCTACCAGCTAATAATCCATAATCTGGATCTATACTAGATAATGATATTGAGATTTCAGAAGATAATATATCAAGTTCCTTTGTAGTGATTCCATCATATATACCCGAACAAACCTTTTGTGACACGATTGATATATCTGTATTTATCAATTTAGGATATATATTACAAAGAGCATTCAACCTTTTTTGTATTTTATCAAAGGATATATCTTCAAAAATACCACTTCTTTTTTTCACCTTCATTGTATAATATTATATTATATTATATTATATTAATATTTTTAAGTCATTTAATTATATTAACCCTTAGTATCATTTATATATTTTTCTAATAATTTATCTATATCTTTCTTTTCCATTTCTCGTTTTATCTTTTTTTCTCGATTTAATTTATCTTTATGAATTAAATTAATATCTGTTAATACATCAATATCATTATTGTTTTGATTCAGTATATTTAAATCTTTTTGTATAAATTTTAGTTCGGTTTCTTCTTCTTCTTCTACTTTTACTTTTTCATCTTTTTTTTCTATAATATTATTTTTTTCTATAATATTATTTTTTTCTATCGGTATTTCATCTATTTTTTTTAATAAAATTTCATTTATTTTTAGATATACTAATTCTTTTTCATTTTTTAAAGATATTAACTTTTTAACCATGACATTTAATTCATTAGATGCTTCTTCTATATCATTCCCCATGTTTTTTATAGTTTCATTTAATATAATTATTTGTTTATTATTCTCCTCGATTGTATTTTTGTCTTCTATATTTAATTTTATACTGGGTAATCTATTCATATTATTATTTTGTTTAGCATAAATTATATTATTATACATTTATATTAATAAAGATTATTTTTATAATATTTTAACATAATATAATGATATATTGTTTGATTTCGGGTTCATATAATTATAAACATTTACTTAATGATAATAAAAAGAAAAAAAATAAGAAAAAGAGTAAAAAAAAGAAATTGACAATAAAAAAAAGATAATAAAGTTTAGATAATATATAATAATAAGAATAATATGTTTAATTTAATTGTATGTCGTGATTCTAATGGTATTATTGGTATAAATAATGATTTATATATAAAAATAAAACGTGATTTAGACTATTTTAAAAACATAACAACCGGTAAACAATCAAAGAAAAACATAATTGTAATGGGGTATAATACATGGAATAGTTTACCTAAAAACATCAGACCATTGAAAGATAGAAAAAATATAGTTATATCTAAAAATCATTTTTTGGAATTTGATTTAGGTGATGCTTTTATATCAATTGATAATTTTATCGAATGGTATCATACAAATAAACAAGAATATAATCGTGTATTTATAATTGGTGGAGAAAGTATATATAATGAATTTTTGAAAAATCACAATGATATGATTGTAAATTTATATATCACAAATGTAGAAACTGAAAATATAGAAACTGATATGATAACAAAAAAATTTAATCCAGATTTGACTACATATAAATTAATGAGTCAAGAAGTATATAATGATGAAGCAAATATTTATGATTTCGGTTTAGAAACATACATTGAGAAACAAGTCAAATATAGTTTTGATATTTATAAAAATAACATACATATAAATTTAGAAGAAGATCAATATTTAAATCTTATGAAAGATATATTAAAAAAAGAAAACTATAAAGGTTCTAGGAATGGTTCTGTTTATTCTATATTTGGTTTAAGAATGGAATTTGATTTATTAAAATCATTTCCATTATTAACAACTAAAAGAGTTGGTTGGAAAACAATATTACGAGAATTATTATGGTTTATAAGTGGTTCCACAAATAATAATGAATTAATAAAAAATAAAGTAAATATTTGGACACAAAATGCTGAAGAATATAATAGTAGGAGTGAATATGAGGAAGGTGATTTAGGACCTATATATGGATTCCAATGGAGACATTTTGGAGCAAAATATAAAGGTACAAATGAAGGTTATGAAAATAGTGGGATTGATCAATTAAAGTATATAATTGATGAAATTAAATCAAATCCATCGAGTCGCCGATTAATATTAAATTCTTGGAATCCCGTAGATATACCAAATATGGCATTACCACCATGTCATGTATTAGTTCAATTTAATATTACAGATAAATTTATAGATTGTCAACTATATCAAAGATCTGGTGATATGTTTTTAGGGGTCCCTTTTAATATTGCATCTTATGCATTTTTACTTCACATTATTGGATCGATTACAAATTATATCCCCAGAAAACTTATTCATATTATTGGTGATGCTCATATATATGAATCACATGTTAATGCGGTCAAAGAACAACTCAATAGATCATCCACTATATTTCCTCAATTATTACTAAAAGAAACAATTAAAAATATTGATGATATTCGTGAAGAATGGTTTGATATTGTAAATTATAAACATATGTCGAGTATTAAAGCACCTATGATAACATAATTAATTTATACGATATAATAAGGTTTCGGGGTCCATATATATTTTAGGTATTGATTCGATTTCTCCTTTAATTGAATCATATTTAACATTTGATATTTTATTTAAAAGATTATTATTAAATATATCTAATAAATAATATTTATTTTCTTTAATTTGATATTCATTCATTTCATATATATTAGATTCATTTTCAAAAAAATGTAATATTCTATTTTGTTTAACCCCCCTTTCTAACTTATTCCAAGTATTGAAATAAATATTATCACTTTCTGTTTTTAATGCCGTAAATACTTCTTTTAAATGTTTATTTGGATTATAAATATTAATTTTTATTTGTTTTTTACTATTATTTTTATCTTTATTAATATTTTTAGTATCAATCTTTATATTGTTGTTTTCACCCATCAAATAATCTTTTAAATCCATATTATATATATATAATATTATATTTACCCCCTTAAATAAATATTATATATATATATATATATAATATGAAAAAAAATAAAAAAAGTGTATATAAAAAAGAATTAGAAATATTATCAGCAGTGGTTCTAAATAAAGAAAAAACAGAAAAAAATATATTAAATTCACCAACAACCATTAAGATAATAGAATTATTAGAAAAATTTATATCATCTAAAAATTTAATATGCTATGGAGGTATGGCTATTAATAATATATTACCCCAAAATAAACAATTTTATGATAAAAATAATGAATTACCCGATTATGATTTTTTTTCAACAAATGCCTTAAATGATTCTAAAGAATTAGCCGATATATATTTTAAAGAAGGTTTTGATAATGTGGAGGCAAAAAGTGGTCTTCACGAAGGAACATATAAAGTGTATGTTAATTTCCTCCAAGTAGCAGACATAACACTATTAGATAAAGGTTTTTTTCAAAATATTAAAAAAACGTCAATGAGAGTTAATGATATATTGTATGCCCCACCCAACTTCTTACGAATGTCTATATATTTAGAATTATCCAGACCCGATGGTGATGTATCACGTTGGGAAAAAATATATAATCGTCTTCAATTATTAAATAAATATCACCCCCTAAAAGGAGATTGTTCTCCCAGCACCATAAATAAAAATAAAAATAATACAATCGATAAAACATATAAACAAATTAAAAAAATATTAATACAATATGGGGGATTGTTTTTTGGTGGTTTAGCAACAAATTCTTATAGGCAATATGATAAACGGATAAAAGATATATATAGTTTTGATGTTTTTATGTCTGATTTAAATCCAATAGAATATGAATTAAAGAGTAAAATTAATGATATTGATATTAAAAAAGTGAAAGGTAAAAGTAAATTAATGCCTGATCATATCATTATTCATAAAAATGATGTAATATATGCTACAATTTATAAAACACAAGCATGTTATAGTTATAATATACTAAACATACATGGACAAAAAGTAAAAATAGCCACAATATATACCATAATGTCTATGTATTTAGTATTTTTATTCACAAATCAATCTACATTTAGTGAATCGAGATTATTATGTTTGTGTGAATCATTATTAATAATATATAAAAAAAATAGATTAAAAAACAAAGGGATATTAAGAAATTATAGTTTAAAGTGTTATGGTTATCAAGAAACCTTTGAAAAAATAATACTTAAACGAAATAATATATTTGAAGAATTAAAAAATAATAAAAATTCAGAAGAATATCAAAAATGGTTTCTTAGATATAATCCGGTTGATGGTAAAAAAAAGAAAAATAAAACTATTAAAAATCCCGTTAATAGTAAAAAAATAAAAGGAGGAAGAAATAAAGATATATTATATTATTTTTATTTTGAAACTTGTCCATATTGTATAGAATTTGATAAAATATGGTCAAATGATATAATCGAGGATAAAGATATGAAAAAGATGGTATCTATGGAAAAAATACATAAGGACGATCAATTAACTAAGGAATATAATGTCCAAACATATCCATCCATTTACTTATTAAAAAATGGTCAAAAAATAAAATTTGAGGGAAACAGAAATTTAAATGAAATTAAATCTTTTATATCAGATACTTAAATTTATTCTTCGTCAAATCTCTTGGCGTCTGCGTCTTCGTCTGTATCTGCGTCTTCGTCAAATCTCTTAGCGGCTGCGTCTTCGTCTGTATCTGCGTCTTCGTCAAATCTCTTAGCGGCTGCGTCTTCGTCTGTGTCTGCGTCTTCGTCTGTGTCTGCGTCTTCATTCAGCATTCCCATATTTGTCAGTGTTATTGTAGGCGTTATTGTAGGTGTTATTGTAGGTGTTATTGTAGGTGTTATTGTGGGTGTTATTGTAATTATAGGCGTGATTTTGGGTGTCATAAAATTACTTATATCACACATTTCATGATCATCTGAACATATTTCA
>Ga0315336_1002920_pt1 | contig 24373 bp, 17 predicted proteins | sample ASW5metaG_FD_204512 | JGI IMG/M metagenome (GOLD analysis project Ga0315336, IMG submission 204512) | Ammonia-oxidizing marine archaeal communities from Monterey Bay, California, United States - ASW #5 | ecosystem: Environmental > Aquatic > Marine > Intertidal zone | place: USA: California... | reverse complement strand
CCGACCCGCAGCGGCCCGCGCCGGGTCGCCCGGGACCAAGTTGGTGAGACAGAAGGCCAGCAGGCTCACGCCGATGAGCACCGGAACCATGAGCAGCAGGCGCCGAACGACATAGCGACTCACCGGTCTTGCCACATTGGATAGAGATCTTGGGTCAACGGGTGCCCGAGGCTGACGGAGTAGCCCTGCAGATCGTCGCGCTGCGCCGACAAACCGACCATGGTGACGCTGACTGCGAACGGCATATCCTCGAGCCATAGCTCTTCGACTCGCCGGTAGAGCGCGCATCGACGTTCTTCGTCGAGCTCCTCGGCAGCGGCGTCGAGCAACGCGTCCATCTCGGCGTTCTGGTACCAGGCGAAGTTGTTGCCACCGTTGCCCGCTTGTCCTGAATGAACCAACGAGTAGAGAAAGTGATGTGCCTCCGGCCCCGGCGAGAACATCCAGATGGTGCCGATGTCAGTGGAGGTCTCTAGTCGGGCGTAGTTCTCCACCTTCGCGTCCCACTCGATATCGACGGCAGTCACACGGATACCGAGTTGTGCAGCGCCGTCGCGCATGATCTCGAAGATGGGCGTCTCGCCGGTGGTACCTTCGAAAGCCATGGTGAGCTCGACGCCATCGGTATCCAGCCCAGACTCGGCAATCAGCCGCCTTGCCTCGTCCAGGTCGGTGCGCGGACGGGGCGCCTCGAGGCTGACGCACTCGGCACGTGTCGGCAGCACCCCGTACGGCCACTCGGCATTGCCACGCATGAGGTGCTCGAGATGTCCGTTGTAGTCGTAGCTGAGCGCCAGTGCCCGACGGACACGCGCGTCTCTCAAATGCTCGCTCTGAGTGTTGAAGCCAAGATAGGCTTGGTTGAGCGTCGGGTCACGATTTACGACGATGCCAGGCTCATCGGCGAGCGCTTCGAGGGTGTCGGCGCTCGAAAGATAGATCCAGTCGGCGGCGCCGTTGACCAACGCGATGCGCCGCGCCGCCTCCTCGCGAATGACACGAAACACGGCGCTCTCGATGTGTCGCTCGCCCCAGCCACGGTGATAGTCCGGGAAGCGCTCGAGGGTGAACTGCTGTTCCGGCTGGAACGACACCAATCGATAAGGCCCGGCACCGGCATCGTGCGTCTGCAGCCAGCGTTGGCCGAAATCTCCTTCGTGCTCATTGGCGCGAATCAGATCAGCGTTGGCGATGTATAGGCGCGTCATGGCGCCCAGAAAACCGGGGAAAGGAGCGTACAAGTCGACCGCGACCCGCCGAGCATCGAGCACCTCGGCACCGCTCACCGGTGTCAGATAGGCCCAGACGCCGATCTTCAGGGCCAGCATTCGATCGACGGTGTATTTCACGTCGTCGGCCCGCACCGGGGTACCATCGTGGAAGCGGGCATCGGCGTGCAGTGTGAAGACGTACCTGCGTCCGTCATCGGACACCTCGAACGACTCGGCCAAGTCCGGGTGCAGGTCGGTCGTGCCCGAGGCGTACTGCACCAGCGCGCTGTAGAGGTTGATGACCGGGTTGTCGACGCGGCTATCGAGCGCCGCCACCGGATCGAGGGTCGGCGGAATCCCCTCGGTGAGCAGCACCAGGTGGGTCCGTTCGCCGGCCGGCGCGCACCCGAGCGGCAGCGCGAGGAGAGTCACGGCGAAGAGGCCAGCGACGAGGCTAGATGCCGCGATGCGGACCTCAGCAACAATCGACGCAGCGATCGGTACCGCGCGGCGCTGCGACGCGGCTAGCACCGTACGGCTACGCCGCTGGCGCGGGCGGATGCGGCCCGAGTGGATGATGCCAACAAGCGCCTCCAGTGTGTGTGACCTCGAGTCGTGTCGGCTCGAGCCCACGCCCCCACGGGCGCCCGGTTCTCCGGAACACGAATGTAGTTCGTATATTGTATCCAACTCGCACGAAACCCACTGAAGGAGGCGCCGGCCCGCGATGCGACGAATGAAGCAGCTGCTACTCATCCCGTTGCTCTTGGTATCGGCCCTGCCGGTAACCCTGGCGGCAGGCGGCGCCCAGAATGACGTGCGCATACTCGACGCCCGCGCTCGCTTCGAGACGCTACACCTGATACGGCAGGACAAGTTCGACCTGATCCTGCCTGGCGCCATGCGAGACAACAACGTCGACATGTGGATCCATGTGATCCGCTTGGGCAATCCTGACCCGCTGGAGCTCGATCTGGGCGCCGAGTTCGGCACCTTCGTGTTTACCGATCGCGGCTCTGACCGCATCGAGCGCGCCGTGCTCGGCGGCTTCGGCAGAGGGCCGGGCATGCGCGAAACCTACGATATCTTCGGATCGCCGAGCGACCTGCGACGCATGGTCGACGAGCGCGAGCCACAGCGCATCGCCATCAACATGTCGTCCTGGCTGGGGGTTGCTGACGGGCTCTCGCACACCGACTACGAGCGCATCACCGAGGAGCTCGGACCTTACGCCGATCGCCTGGTGTCGTCGGAGCAGCTGATTACCGACTTCCGCGTGCGACGCGTCGAGCGCGAGATCGCCGCGTTCTCGACCGCCGGAGAGATCACCCGCCGTCTCAACGAAAGGGCGCTGAGCAACGAGGTAATCATTCCGGGCGTCACCACTCGAGACGACGTCGCCTGGTGGGTGCAGGACCGCCTGCTGGAGATGGGACTGCGCTCGTCGTTCGGTATCAGCGCCCCCGGAACTCTCTACTCGGCCGCTGCCGAGAATGGGGGCGGCCGCAGCGACGTCATCCGACGCGGCGACTTCTTGTCGTACGACATGGGTGTCCGCTACCTGAACTTCGGCACCGACTTCAAGCGCCATGTCTACATCATGCCGGAGGGTGAGACCAAGGTACCGGACTTCATCCAGCATGCCTGGGACCGTGGCTATTTCGCGCGCCAGGTGATCAAGGACAACATCAAGGTTGGTCGCACCGCCGGCGAGACGCTTGCCCATCTTGCCCAGGTGTTCGAGGAGCTCGACTACGTTTACACACCGTTTACCGATGTCGGCCGCGAGGACCGCGCCATTATCGCGGCGCTGGAGGATGATCCGCGCTCCGGCATCTCCATCGACTGCCACACGGTGGGCAACACCGGCAATAGCGAGGTCGCGGTGGGTCCGTCGTTCGCGCCGTTCCGGCCGGATCGAGCGCACGTGGTGATCCAGCCGAACAACATCTTCTCGCTCGAGTTCGTCGTCCACACGGCGATCCCCAACGGGACCCGATTGGCAATCAACTTCGAGGACAATGCGATCGTCACCGAAAACGGCGTCGAGTGGCTGTATCCGCCGAACCCCCGCATCCTGATCGTCCGCTGATGGACACCCCGCAGCGGTGTTCAACCTTGCTCCTGATCCTCGGGGCAGCTGCGTCCATCATCGGTTGCGGCACCCCGGAGCGCGGTGACTCATCGGCGGCACGCAGAGCGCCGGACGACGTTGCCACCACGACACCCCCGGGCACCTCGGCCGACGCCGAAACGGTGACCGAGCCGCCGCCGGGCATCGATCCGTTCTACCGCAAGTACCTCGACGCCCAGGGCGTGGAGATCGTCAGCTCGGACGCGGTTCCCGACGCGGCGCTGGTGGCGACTCGGCGGACCGTACTGCACCTGTTGAGCAAGCGCCCCGACGTACATCAGGCAATGCTGCGGCAAGCACCGCGCATCTCGATCATGGCGATCTCCGAGACCGCTTCGGATTTGCCCGAGTTCGACGCCGGCGCCGATGGCGAGTGGGGGCTCGGGCAGATGCCCGGCGACCCGGCCAGCCTGGTCTCGGAACGCGGCATCTGCTACCCGGGAAACACCGAGTATCGGGCGAACTTCCTGCTACATGAATTCGTTCATGCGATGCAGAATCTCGGCTGGTCGACCACCGACCCCGGAGTCGAGGACGAGATCTTCGCGGCCTACCGGGCGGCGGTGGCGCGAGGAGAGTTCGACGCCCCGGTCGGCGAGCCCGAGAACGTCACTCCGGCTGATGCGTTCGGCGACGACGAGTACCTGACCCACAGCGTCAACGCCTGGTTCGATCTCAACGAGTCGCTCCCGGGGCCGTGGGTCGACGTGCAAATCGGCGACAGCGGGCCGCCTTCCGGCACTCGCCAGGAGTTGCGCCAGCGCGACCCGACGCTAACGGCGCTCATCGAGCGGTTCGTGCCCGACTCGCTGGGCGATCTGATGGACGGCTGTGCGGGGCGCTAGTTCACCCACCGTCTGGTTGTGGGCGCGGGGAGCGCTGCTTGCCTCAACGAGCTGGATCGGGTTCGGCGTAGCGATCGGGTTCGGGGCTGGGCTCGGAATTGGAGAAGCCAGGGCGGAGGAGACCGGCAACCAGGAGGCTCAACAAACTGACGACGTCAGCTCCGAACCGCCTGAGCTGCCGCGCATCTACTCCACTGCGACGGTCATCGATCGTCCGATCTCCTCGACGACCTCGACGGTGTTCGTGATCGAGCGGGCGACCATCGAAACGCTGGCGGCACGGTCGGCCGCCGATCTGCTGCGATTCGTGCCCGGCCTACACCTGCTCACCGACGGCTCGCGCGGTGGCTCGACGGCAGCGCAGATACGTGGCGGCGATCCCAACTTCACGCTCGTGCTGCTGGACGGAATCCCACTCAATGACACCAACGATCAGCAGGGCGGAGCGTTCAGCCTCAATAGCCTGCCGACGGAGACAATCGATCGCATCGAGGTGGTCTCGGGTCCGCTGTCGGCACACTTCGGCTCTACCGGATTAGCCGGCGCTATCAACATCATCACGCGCGCCGGATCACCGAGGGCGGGCGCAGCGGCGCCGGCGCGCCAAGGGCCGTCGATCAACGCCACGGTCGAGGGAGGCTCAGCCTCGCTGATCCGCGCCTCGACCGGGATCAGTAATTGGAGGCAGAGGCACGATTACTCTGCGACGCTGCAATTCGAGCGCGAGCAGGGCCGTATCGGCGACGATCGCTTCGAGCAGCTCGACGCGCAGGCGCGGCTCGGCCTGCGGCCTTCGGCGACAACGGACCTTCAGCTTGCCGGGCGCTTCGCCACCTGGGAAGCCGATGACTACCCGAGCGCCTCCGGCGGACCGGCCTTCGGATCTGGCGAGCTGCGAGCGTCGCGCAACGACGAGCTCAGCCTGGGTGCGGATCTCACGTTGAGCCCAACCGACCGTCGGCAGCTCCGCGTCAACGCGTCGGTGTATCGACACACGCTGGAGCGAACCAGCCCCGCGGTCCCGCCGCTCGTACCAGCTATCGTCGAGGACGCCCGATTCACTCGCGCCCGGCTCGGTGCAGCGGCCGTCTTCCGGACCTCTGACGTGGGCTTTATCAGCTTCGGGTTCGATGTGACCCGAGAGAGCGGCGAGGTCGCCAGCGTCCTCGCTCTGCCGCCTTTCCTGGGTGGCGACATCGCCGGCGACTATGACATTGCCCGAACGGTCGGCGGACCCTTCGCCGAGCTCGTCTTGGAGCTCGATGATGTGATCGTCGAGGTCGGCACTCGAGTGGACTTTTCCAATAGCACCGACGCGGAGGTCAGTCCGCGATTCGGTATCGCCTATCGGATCGGCAACGATACGCGAATTCGCGCCTCGGTCGGCCGCGCCTTCAAGCTACCCAGCTTCTTCGCGCTCGCCAGCCCGGCAGCGCTCGGCGGAAATCCCGATCTCCGCCCAGAGACGTCCTGGGGCACCGACCTCGGCCTGCAACACGAGTGGCGCGATGCTGGCGTGAACCTCGGAGTGACGGCCTTCTACAACCGCTTCAGCGATCTCATCGACTTCGACTTCGAGACCTTCCAGAACATCAACCGCGACGCCGTGGAGACGCGCGGCGCCGAGCTGAGCCTCGGATGGCGGGCCGATGATCGCTTCAACGCCGACCTCACCGTCACCTACCAGGAAGTCGAAGACCTGAGCTCCCCGGAACCGCTGCTTCAACGTCCCGAGTGGTTGTCGAGCTTCCGCGCCAGCTGGCAAGCACACGATCGAGTGCTGCTGGCGCTCGACGCCCAGCAGGTCAGCGGCAGCTTCGACCGCCAGCTTCCCGTCCCCGATCGAGACCGCGTCGACGGTCATACGCTGCTGGGGATGAGCGGCATCTGGGACGTGACGTCACAGGTCTCCGTAGTCGCACGAGCCGACAACCTCGCCAACGCTACCTACGAGACGCTCATCGGGTTTCCGGGGCCCTCTCGATCAATCCGCGTCGGACTCCGATACACCGGACGCTAGCGCGTACGTCGCTTCGAGCCCTCGCGACGAAGGAGCCACCCTTCAGACGTGCAGCCGTCGGATCCTCGGGATGGCCCAGACAATGAGGCCGAAGGACACCGGGTGCAGCAAGCTGACGATGGCGAATATCGGCGCGTAGCTGCCTGACGATGCCAGAATCCAGCCCACAACGGCAGCGAAGACCATGCCACCGAAAGCGCCGGCGGAGCCGATCAGGCCAGCCACCGAGCCCACCTGGCCCTTCGGGTAGAGGTCGGCGGGCAGCGTCTGCACGATGACGTTCCAGATCTGATGCCCGGCGAACGCCAGGCTGATGAACAGGATGGCGACGCCTGCCGGCACTGAGGCTACCAACGCCGCCGCCGGCATGAGCGCGGCGCCTAGCCCCAGAGTGATCTTGCGGGCGCGATCAAGACTCTGTCCTCGACCAAGCAGACGGCTCGACAGCCAGCCACCGAACAAGCTACCGCAACCCGCCGCCGCGTACGGGATCCAGGCAAAGTAGCCGACCTCGGCAAGGTTGAAGCCGCGCACATCGAATAGGTACTTCGGAATCCAGAAGATATAGAAGTACCAAACAGGATCGGTGAGGAACTTAATCGCCAGCAGGCAGCGCACCTCACGGTGCGCGAGCAGCGTCAGCCAGCGCGGCGCCTCCTCGGCGGAGCCCTCGGCCCCGTCGCCGGCCCCCTCCGCCTCTTCGCGGTGGGCGGTGCTAATGAGCTCGAGCTCCTCGGCAGTGATGCGTGGATGCTCGTGCGGCAGCCGGTAGAACAATGCCCAGTACAGAGACCAGAGCAACCCCAGTCCTCCGGCGACGAAAAACACCCAGCGCCAGCCCAGGGCGATCATGATGAAGCTGAACAACGGCACGGCGATCACCGACCCGATGCTCGATCCGGTATTGAACAGCCCGAAGGCGATGGAGCGCTCCCGTGCGGGAAACCACTCCGACACCGCCTTGCTCGAGGCGGGGAACCCCCCACCCTCGCCAACACCGAGCAGGAATCGCGACACGGCGAGGCCAACGAAGCTGTTGGCGAAGCCGTGGGCGATCACCGCCAGCGCCCAGAACACGTTGATCACCAGGAACCCGGTGTAGGTACCGAGTCGATCGACGAGCCGCCCACCTACCGCGTACATGATGGCGTAGGCAAACAGGAACAGGCTGTTGAGGGTGGCGTATTGCGACTCGCTGATCGACAGCGCCACCTGCACCTGGATGATGACCACCGACAGGGTCATGCGGTCCATGTAGTTGTTGACCGTATCGAGCGTCACGACTCCGGCAACGCGCCAGCGGATGTTCCTGATCGTGCGGGCCATGGCCTGGATCCCTGTTAGCCCGTACCGAGCACTAGTGGCCTGTAACAGATGATCGTTGCATATCGCAGATGGGATTTGCGGGAGAGATCAAGGCGCGGGGAGGAAGGTGATGCAGTGGGCATCGTCGACGAGGCGCAACGCCGATATCGCCCGCAACTGCCCATCTGTCCAGAGGATTGCGGCGAAATCGGCCCGTCTACGGCGTTGCTCCTCCTCGACGATGGGCAAACATCGTCTCGTCGTCGCGCCTGGCGTTCGGACCCATTTCGCCACCACGATATGCAACGATCATCTGTTACAGGGCACTAGTGTCCTAGCAGGCCGTGGTGGAAGTAGGGTGGGCCTGGTTACGGCGAGTCGGCACCGGCGGTGGCGCCGCCGGCGAAGATCACTCCGGCTCCGTTGCCTCGCCGGCAGCCCTCCTACGATCGACGATCTCGTCGTACTCCTCCTGCTGGAGGTAGGTCACGTCAACCCAGGCGTGGGCCATCTCGTCGACGGTCCGGTCGCCCCACCCGACCCACTGCTCGGGATCGGGGTTGTTGGGGTTGTCGGCCGTGTTGTCGTGCCATGCGGTGAGGACGATCGTCGTACCTGCAGGTATCAGCGGGGCGACATCGTCGGCGTAGACATAGTTGACGTGCCACTGCCACTGGAAGTTGTCGACCAGACTCAGGACCTCCTGGCGACCGTCGGGGTAGATCGCCGCCATCTGCATCGCCTTGCCACGCATGTGCATGTGCGGCTGGAAGTTCTCCAGGCGTGCCGGCCACTTGATCACGCGGTGCTGCTGGGTAATCGCGACCTCGCCGGGCGGGATATCGATGCCGGTTCGACCGCGGGCGTCCCAGAAATTAAGCCGTGTGCGATTCCTGGGCTCGTTGCCCTTGTCGTAGAACCAGACGCCGAGCTCTACCTGGGCGTCCTTGACCTCCTTGCCCATGGCGTGCATGTGCAGCTCCCATCCGATGTGCGACCCCGGCAACATGACCTTGCCGGCACCTTCCGGGAAGATCTCGCCAGCCTTACCGACTGCCCACTCCATGAACAGACCCGGCCCACCCATCGCTCCGCGGGTGCTGGTAACCACCGTTCCGGCACTCATCGCGTCCTCGCCGTCGTCCTCCTGTTGGAGGAAGGCGAGAACGTGGTGCACGATCGTGCGGGCGTCCTTGCCGACCGGGCGAATCTCGATCGCCCTGACCCAGCGCGGCTCGGTCACCCCGGTGGGGGTCGTCGGACGGAACCACTTGTCCTGGGTCACCGCAGCCAGGGTGTACGGCTCCGACGGAATGATGAGGTCCGGCTCGCCGAACTCGTCAACCAGCCGCCAGGTATCGGGATCAGGAAACTCGACCGGCGGAGGCATGTCGGCCGCGTCGCCGAATGGGGCGCCCGCATCGACCCAGGCGCTGACCGTGGCAATCTCCTCGACCGTAAGGCCGCGATCGTTCTTGAACTTCTGAATGCCGACCGAGCGATTGATATGCCACGGTGGCATCATCCGCCGCTCGACCCTGTCCTTGATCATCGGTGCGTAGGCTCGCACCTCGTCATAGGTCATCAGCGCCATCGGGGCGATGGAATCAGGCTGATGACAGATCTGGCAGTTGCGCTGCAAGATCGGAGCGACGTGCTTCGCGTAGGTGACCGAATCGGGCGCCTCGGCAGGCCGCATGGCGGCATCGGCCACGACCGTCTGTTCCTGGGACGCCGCGTAGCCCTGAGGGATCACCAATGCAGCCAGCAGCACAGTTCCTATCACAACGCCACAACGACGACCTAGCCGGGCTGTTCTCATCACGTTCATCTCCCTTAGGGATTCACCATTACTTTCACGAAGCCATTGCTCCAGCAGCATTGCGCGTGCCCTGCGGATGCGAAGATCGCCGATCCGTACCCAGATGCGTCGTTGGCCCGCACCCGGAGCAGGTACTCCCCCGGCAAGCTGAAGGTCGCCGCCGTGGCCATCTTGGCGCCGCTTACCGGAAGCTCAGCGCTCGGCGGCTCGAAAGTCACGTCTCCCGGGCCCTGGTGCTTGAACCAGGTCAGGGTTATCGGAATGTCCTCCGCCCCTGGGCGGCCTGCTCTCGACGACGGCTTGCCATCGTCGCGGGCCCAAACCGTCACCGTCAACGGTGTTCGAACCGAAACGGTCAGCGGGGGACCCATCACACCCGCGGGCCCTGCGCCCTCGGCTCGGCCAAACCTGAGCACCGGTGGCGTGTTGCCTGAGCCCGCCTCGCCGGCCAGTGCGTCGATCTGCCAGTCGGTCTTGAGATGGCCCGGGACCGAGAATGTCTCGCCACGGATCTTCAGCGTCCAGTAGACCTTCGTATCGCCGTGATCAGCCGGCACCTTGACGACGAACACGCCCCAGTTCTGGCGCGGCTGGAAATGGGTCGGCTGGCCGCCATCGAACTGCGCCGGCTCGATGAAGTTATTCGGCCCGAGGGGAATCTCGAGCACCTCTTCGGTATTGCGATTGTAGTACCCGAAGGAAAGGTTGAAGGTGCCATCGGGGTTCTCGTACCAGCCCTCGAACGCCGGAGTCACGGTCGTGCCGGCGGCGCTTTCGGGGGCGAACGGTAGCTGCGACGAAGGCGTCGCCGAAAGGGACATGCCGACTCCCGCGACCAGTGAAGCTGCGACGAAAGCGCCCGATGTCAACCTGCGCATGAATGGTTCCCTAGGCCGTTCCACCATGGTCGCGGCACCGCCTCCGAGCGTGGGATCCGCGAGCACCCGTTCCCTCGAGGAGGATCATAGTTACGGCGGTAGAAGTCAATTGGAGCAGACGATGGACCGTCGGAGCTCCTGCTGGTGACTATTCCAGTGTGAGCGCCACGAGCTCACCGGGATGCCCGGCCGCACCGACCGCGAGCACGATGTACTGCTTACCCTCGTGCATGTAGGTGATCGGCACACCGCTCTGGTTGGCCGGCAGCTCGAACTCGGCAAGGACCTCGCCGGTGAGCTTATCGTAGGCGCGCAACTTGTTGCCGCCGGAGCCGAAGCCAGCGTACAGACCGGATCCTTCTCCTACGAATAGCAGGGTCTTGGTAACCAGCGGTGCGGAGCGGTCGGCGCGGCCGGTGGCCGGAATATCGAGCCCGCGGAGCGCCGGATGGTCGCGAACGTAGTCGGGGGTGTCGCCGTTCGGCTTCATCCAGACGTGCTCGCCGGTATTCAGATCGATGGCGGTAACCCGGCCCCAAGGTGGTTTGAGCAACGGTAGGCCGCGCGGGCCACCTCCCTGTGGGAGCCTCAATCCGGTCCCGAGTACGTACCTCATGTTGGAGTTCTCGGGATCGGCCCAGAGTCCGAAGACGTCAGGCTCGGTGGCCGAGCCGACATAGAGAATGCCGGTCTCCGGATCAGCCGCCGCGCTCGGCCAGTTGGCCCCGCCCAGGCTTCCCGGCTGCACCAGGGTACCCTTGGTCCCGTCCTCCTCGATGAGCGAAGGCGGCGTGAAGAGCGGCCCGAGGCGGAAGTTCGACGCCAGTTCCTTGGCCTCCTCGAACAGCTCCGGCGTAAAGTCGATCAGATCGTCGATAGTCACACCCTGGCGATCGAACGGCGCCGGTTTGGTTGGAAACGGCTGCGTCGGCGCGGTGCGCTCGCCAGGAACGTCAGTTTGCAGAACCGCGCGATCCTCGATCGGCCAGACAGGATCCCCCGTGATGCGATCGAACACGAAGGTAAACGCCTGCTTGGTGACCTGAGCAACGGCCTTGATCGGACGACCGTCGACGTTGATGTCGAGCAAGATCGGGGCCGCCGGCAGATCGTAGTCCCAAATGCCATGGCGAACTGTCTGGTAGTGCCACACGCGCTCACCGGTTTTGGCGTCGAGACACACCAAGCTCTGAGAAAAGAGATTGTCCCCGAGGCGATGTCCGCCGTAGAAGTCACCGGTGGGGGCCTCGAGCGGCAGGTACACGTAGCCGAGCTCAGGATCCGCCGAGAACGTCGTCCAAACACCGACATTGCCGGTGTAGCTGGCGGAACCCTGCTCCCACGTATCGTGGCCGAACTCGCCCGGCTCGGGAATGGTGTGGAAGATCCACAGGCGCTCGCCTGTTCTTACGTCGTAGCCGCGTATGTGCCCGGCCATCATCTCCTTGGTGGGCGGCCTGCTACCGGCCGGAAAGGCATTCCCGACGACAACTACGTCGCCGACTACGATGGCCGGCGAGCTCGAGCCAATTCGGGCGGTATCGATGTCGATATCGCGGTCCAGCCCACGCCTGAGATCGACGATGCCGTCGATACCGAAGTCCGGCACCGGGCGGCCGGTCCTGGCGCTCAGTGCCACCAGGTTGTAAGCCGGCGTGATCAGGAAGATGGTTTCCTTATCGCCGTCGGACCAATACGCCACACCGCGGCCAGAGTGGGGGCGCGGCGCGCTGGCGCCGCGCTCGCCCTCGTCGATGCGGTAGGCCCAGAGCGTCTCGCCGCTTGCTGCGTCGATCGCCACCACGGCGCGCCGAGTCCCGGCGGTCGCATACAGCACGCCGTTCACCATCAGCGGCGTGGTGCGGTAGTTGAACTCTGGCCGGGGACCGAAGTTGTGGGCCTTCCAGCGCCAGGCAATCTGAAGATCGTTGACGTTGTGGCGATCGATCTGGTCGAGCGGCGCATAGCGAGTGCTTGCTGCATCCCCACCGTAGTAGTGCCACTCGCCACCAGTAGCACCGGTCTGGGCCCCACCGACGGCCACGGCAGTGGCCAGCAAGCTCATCAGACCGGCGACCATAACGCGGCCGCTCACTGTCGTTCTCCGGCGGCCGTCAGCGGCACGTCGAACAACGGGTCGGGATCGGGCTGCAGCTCTTCGGCGCCCGTCGGCAACCGGTTGGCGCTCAGAATCATGGCGATCAAGTCAACGGTCTGTTGCGGCGAAAGACGGCCTGGATCGTCCTCGGGCATGGTTTCCTGAATAACCCCGTACAGGATGCCCAGCGACTCCTGATCCCAGTACTGCATGAAGTCTCTGCCCATGAGGCTGATGGAGGTTTCTCCGCCGCGAAGATCGACCCCGTGACAAGTGCCGCACTCGCGCTCGTAGGCACGTTGACCGCGCTCTGCCTGCTCGGCCGTGTACACACCGTCCTCCGCCGTGATCTGGGAGGGCCCCGATGGCGTGGTATCGGCCGCCAACGCCACTCCCGTAAGGGCGACGATGCCAGCCAGCATGCTCAGAACCGATTTCGTCACCTGCCTCTCCGATTCCTGCCTCAGCGTTTCCGCAAGCTCCTAGTAAACCCCGAGACATTACCCTACCTGGGAACAGGCGAGGTAGGGATTCCGTCTCGCCCATTGGACACTCCGGCGACTTCGTGGCTATCATCAGGGTGATGCTGCTCTCGCCGTCGATCGTGGGCGACCATACAACCCAACAGCTCCGCGGAGGCCTCGGTGAAACGAGCGCTGGCAGTCGGATTCGTTCTTTCTGCTGCGCTCTACGCTGGTAGCGTCGCGCTAGCCGCGAGCTCGGGGCCGGGCCCGGTCGCTCCCACCGGCCGGGGTGCTCAGTCGCCGCCACAGTCCGTGCCGACGTGGACAGAAGATGTGGGGCCGCTAATGGCAGTCAAGTGCATGAACTGTCACCGATCGGGCGAAGTCGCTCCGTGGTCGCTGACCCGGGCTTGATAGAGTCGGCGCGTGTTTGAGCGCACAGCGAGCCAAGAAAGGACCTGGGACATCGTCATTGTTGGCGGCGGCTCCGCCGGATGCGTGTTGGCCAATCGCCTCAGCACAGACTCGTCCGTCCGGGTGCTGGTGCTGGAGGCAGGCCCAATCGACCGCCGCTGGGATTTCCGCCTCCACATGCCCGCTGCGCTGGCCTGGCCACTGGCGGGGCACACCTACAACTGGTGGTACGACTCCGATCCAGAGCCCGGAATGGGGGGCCGGCGGATATACCAGCCTCGCGGGAAGGTGCTGGGCGGCTCCAGCTCGATCAACGGCATGGTCTGGATCCACGGCAACCCGCTCGACTACGAGAGATGGGGACGTGAGCCGGAACTGGGGAGCTGGGACTTCGCCCACTGCCTGCCCTATTTTCGCCGCCTGGAGCACCGGCTGTCGGGCGGCGACGCCTACCACGGCGACTCCGGGCCGCTCTATCTGACCACTCCGCGTGACGGCAACCCGCTTGTCGCGGCGTTCTTCGCCGCCGCCCAGCAGGCCGGATACCCGCTTACCGTGGATGTGAACGGCTACCAGCAGGAGGGGTTCTCGAGCTTCGACCGCACCACCTACAGGGGACGGCGCTGGAGCGCGGCGCGCGCTTACTACCATCCCGTCAAGAGCCGCCAGAACCTGACCCTGAAGAGCGGGGCACTGACCACGCGCATCCTCTTCGATGGGCGGCGGGCGGTAGGAGTCGAGTATCAACGCGGCGGCAGGAAGCACACCGCGCACGGTAGCCAGATCATCTGCTGCGGTGGCGCCATCAACTCGCCGCAGTTGCTTCAGCTGTCCGGTGTGGGTCCCGCCGACCGGCTCAGGAAACTGGGGATCGAGGTGATCCAGGATCTGCCCGGCGTGGGCGAGAATCTCCAGGACCATCTGGAGGTCTACGTGCAGTACGCCTGCACCCAGCCGGTGAGCCTCTACCCGGCGTTGAGCTGGTGGCGTCAGCCATGGATCGGCGCCCAATGGCTCTTCGGCCGCTGCGGCATCGGCGCCAGCAACCAGTTCGAGGGCGGTGGCTTCATTCGAAGTAACGACCAGGTAGAGATTCCCAACGTGCAGTTCCACTTCCTTCCCATCGCCATCCGCTACGACGGTTCAGCCCCTAATCCGGGCCACGGTTACCAGGTGCACGTCGGCCCCACCCTTTCCGACGCGCGCGGATGGGTGCGCATCCGCTCGTCCGACCCGCACGAGCATCCCTCGATTCGATTCAACTATCTCTCCACCGAGCAGGATCGGCGCGAGTGGGTCGAGGCCGTTCGATGCACGCGCCGCATCATGACCCGACCGGCCTTCGAGCCGTTCCGGGGAGCGGAGCTGGTGCCCGGCGACGATGTCGAAACAGACGAGCAGATCCTGCGCTTCATCGCCCGCGAAGGCGAGAGCGCCTATCATGCGAGCTGTACCTGCCGGATGGGCACCGACGACGGCGCGGTGACCGACGCCGAGCTCCAGGTGCACGGTCTGGAGGGTCTTCGCGTGGTGGACGCCTCGGCCATGCCGTCGATCACCAACGGCAATATCTACGCGCCGGTGTTGATGATCGCCGAGAAGGCTGCCGACATGATCCGCGGAGACACGCCCCTGAAACCCTCGACGGCGCCCTTCCACACGCATCGGGCGACGTCCTCAGATTCGGCTAGCGGTCGTCGCGGTAGACCTCGCCGCCCTTCATAACGAACATCACGCGCTCCATCCTGGTGATGTTGTCCAGTGGGCTACCGCGCACGGCGATCACGTCGGCGAGCTTTCCCGCCTCGAGGCTGCCAACGCGATCCTCCCAGCCCATGATCATCGCTGACACGCTGGTCGCCGAGGTGATCGCGTCGAGCTCGCTCTCGCCATTCTCGGTGCGCTCCTGAAATTCGCGCGCGTTGTGCCCGTGCTCGAATACGCCGGCATCGGTGCCGAAGCCGATCTTCAGCCCACGCTCCACGGCACGGCGGAAGGTGGCGTTGCGAAACACCATCATCTCGATCGATCGATCGATCTGCGCCTGGGGAATTCCGAGGCTGGGTCCGTCGCGCGGAATGATCACGCCGACGTACAGGGTCGGAACGTAGAAAGTGGAATCGCTGGCGGCAAGCATCTCCAGGCCCTCGTCATCCATCATCGAGCCGTGATCGATGGTGCGGACCCCGGCACGGATGGCCGCATTGATGCCCTCGGCGCCGTGCGCGTGGGCCGCGACGAATCCCTCCCGGCGGGTCGTCTCCTCCACCGCGACGATCAACTCCTCATCGGAGTATTGCTGGGCACCCGGGGAGATCCCCCGCGACAGCACCGCCCCGGTGGCGAGGATCTTGGTGAAGTTGGCGCCGTACTTGAAGTTGGCGCGAACCGCGGCGCGTACGGCGTCGACGCCGTCTGCCAGGTTCCGCACCGACGGCACGTCGACGTAGTGGGAGAACTGGCGAGCATCTCCCGCCCCGCCGGTCACCGAGACGTAGCTTCCCGCCACCTGCAGGCGCGGTCCGGGGAGCACTCCGGCGTCGATCACATTGCGAAGATCGACGTCGGTGTAGGGCCACTCCGGCCCCATGTCGCGAACCGTCGTGAAACCAGCACGCAGCGTCGCCAGAGCGTTGGCGGCGCCGTACAACGCCGACTCGCCAGGAGTCGTGGTGACCAGCACCTCCTCCCAGTGCACCCCGACCTCAGATGTGAGGTGAGTGTGCAGGTCAATGAGGCCCGGAAGTATGGTGGCGTCACCGAGATCGATCGTCCGCGCGCCAGCCGGCACCGCAAGCTCCGCGCCAACCGCCGCTATGCGTTCTCCGTCGATCAGGATCCGGCCCGGCTCAATGACGTTGCCCAGCCCGTCGATCAGCCGCGCAGCCCGCAGCAACACGGCCCCCTCACCCTGAGCGAACCCCGACGCCGGCAAGGTGGCGGCAAGGGCGATGGCGACTGCGGCGATACGTTTCCTGCTCATGATGTAGCTCCCGGTTTCGAGGAGGGGTGCCGCCACGCAAACACCAATCCGAGCAGACCGATCACGGTCATCGTGCCCGGCGCAAGGACCGGAGTGGCGCCGCTCATCGACTCCTGGAACAGCTCCATACCGGCAAGGTTGGGGTACATCTCCCGCTCGAACTCGACGTTGCCTGAGTAGTGCAGCCACTGGCCGGTCAGGCCGCCGAGAACGCACGCCCACATCACCAGGCGCAGCGCTGTCAGCGCCCTACGGCTGGATATGAACCAGGCAGAGGCAGCCGCGAGGATCACGCCGCCCAGCAACGCCAGCGGAAGAATCTGCCACCAGTCCTCCGTATGCCCTATCAGCAACAGCTCGAGGAGCATTCCGATGCTACCGAACAGGATGATAACGAGCACACCGCGGCGAAGTCCGTCGGCAGTGGTGGCGCCGCTCCCTAGCGCCACAGGGACCGGTCGGGCCGACGAGGTCACGGCACGATGGTGACGTAGCGCTCGAACCGCGCCACCTCGTCTTCATCGACGTACTTGCCGATCTCTCGGCGGAACTGCTCGATCGCAGCGTACGGACGATATTCCTCGAACTCATGGATCATCCGAGGCCCGATGCCGGGAATCGTCGCGAGTCGCTCCGCAGAGGCCGTGTTGAGGTCCAACGGCACGAAGACATACTGCTCCAGGCGCGCCACCTCGTCTTCATCGACGTATTTGCCGATCTCTCGGCGGAACTGGGCCAGCGCCGCGTAGGGCCGATACTCTTCGAACTCATGCGCCATGCGGCGACCAACGCCGGGAATCAGTTGGATCTCGGCGTCGGCTACGTCGTTCAGGTTGATGGGCAGCCAGAGACGAGCGTAGACCGCATCGCGCTGCTCGTCGCTCAGCGCCGCGCAGATGGCCGCGTCCAGCGCCGCGACGCTGCGCCACGGCCGGCCCTCGAGGATCTTCGCTGCGCCCGCGGCGCCCACATGCGGCACCGCTCCGAGCTCCTCCTGGCTGGCGAGATTAGGATTGAGCAGGGTCGGGTTGGTTCCGACCTGCGCCGAAGCGGAGGTCGCCGCCAAGACAACGGCGGTGGTTACGGCGAGAACGTGGCGGCGCATGCGGATGCTCTCCGGCAACTAGAGAAGGTCACGTGGATTCCTGAGGGTGGCCGAGTATAACCTGAGACGCCGTCTCAACTAACTCACATCGCCAACGCGTCGCGCACTCGCTGCCGGTTGAAAGGCATGTGGCGTAAGCGCCGACCGCTCAGGGCGCTGAACGCGTTCGCGATCGCCGGGGCGACACCGAGCACAGCACGGTCGCCGATACCCATCGGCGGGCGGTCGTTGCCGATCAGCTCGACGTGAATCTCGGGAGCGTCGGTCATGCGCATGACGGCGTAGTCATGGAAGTTCGATTGCTCGACCTTGCCCGCTTTCATCGTGATGCGCTCCAGCAGCGCGTTGCTCGCGCCGTAGATCACCGCGCCCTCGATCTGCCCGACGACGTTGCGCGGCTGTATGGCAATTCCGAGATCAACGGCCATCCAGACGTTCGGCACGCGAATCGACCCCCGTTGCTCATCAACCGTCACCTCTGCGATCGTCGCCATGATGGTGCCGAAGGAGGGCGTGTAAGCGACACCCAGAGCCCTGCCGCCAGGCGATTCCCAACTCGCCAGGTCGGCTACGGCACGCAACACCTTGCGCCCCCGCTCGGACCGCAAGAACCGCATGCGGAACTCCACTGGATCGACTCCCTCGGCGACCGCCACCTCGTCGATGAAGCTCTCGGCGGCGAACTCCTGCTGCGCTGACGAGACGCCGCGCATCCACGAGATGCGAGCCGGGATGGCGCGACGAACCCGCTGCGAGGCGCGGTCGAAATCGTAGCCGAACTCCGCACCCTTGCCCCAGGTGACAGCAGCGTGCTGTTGGGGTGTGCCGTCGCGCACCGCGGCGCTCAGGCGCGGATCGACACGGCTCATCACGTCCTCTCCCACGGCGCGGTGATTCCAGCCCACGATCCGCCCTTGATCGTCGACGCCGCAGCGCACGCAGTGGGCGCTGATCGGCTTGAAGCGACCGAACTGGACATCGTGCTCGCGAGTCCAAATCGACTTGACCGGTCGACCCGCAGCGCGCGAGAGAAGCGCGGCGTCGATGGCCCAATCGTGGTCCAGGTCGCTGCGACGGCCGAACCCACCGCCCAGGAACATGCGGTGCAGCTCGACGCTCTCGGTGGGAATTCCGAGCGCCTCCGAAACGGAGTGGATCAGGTGCGTCGGGGCCTGAGTCCCGGCCCAGATCTCGACGCTCGAACCATCTTCGCTTACCTCGGCGACGGCGTTGAGCGGCTCCATCTGCGCTTGGTACAGAAAGTCCGTACGGTACTCGCGCTCATAGACGCTTGCCTGGGCCGGCGCCTCGGCCTCCCGCGGCGGCTGATCGCGGGCGATCTCCATGTGCGCTTCGAGCTCCGCGGCGGAGTCGAAGTCATCGCCTGGCGCGCCACTCCACTCAATGTCGAGCTTCGCACCGCCGGCGATTGCTCCCTCGTATGTCGCGCTCACTACCCCGATCCCATAGGGCAGCGGAACCACCTCGAGCACGCCGGGCACGGCGCGGGCCGCCTGGTCGTCGACACGGCGCACCGAGCCACCGGCAACCGGTGACCGGGTCACGGTTGCATACAGCATTCCCGGAGGGCTCACGTCAATGCTGTACTGCGCCGTCCCGGCGACCTTCGACGGAATATCGCGACGCGGCAGATCGTGGCCGATGAGACGGAAGTCGGCCACATCCTTGAGGTCAGCGACGGTGATCTCGGGCATGCTGGCGGGGAGCTGCGCATCGGCCGCGACGTCTCCATAGCTGATGCGGCGCCCGCTGCTGGGGTGTACGACAGCGCTCGGCTCGGTGGTGAGCTCGGCCACCGGCACGCCCCAGCGGGCGGCCACGCTATCGAGCAGCACCCGGCGAGCCTGCGCGCCGTGGTGCCGCAGCACATCATAGTAACCGGCCACCGCGGCGCTCGATTCGGTCATCAGCAGGCCGTAGTAGCCGGGATTGCCGTAGGGCTCGTCCCGCGATGGAGTGAGCTCGATGCGCACGTCGTCCCATTCGGCATCGAGCTCCTCGGCGAAGATGATCGGCAACGCGGTCATCGAGCCCTGGCCCATCTCGTCGGCGGGGGCGAGGATGGTGATGGTTCCGTCGGGTGCGATGTTGGCCCAGACGTTGGGTGAGAACGACTCCGAGGTCACCGCGGCCGCACTATCCGTGCGAAACGGGTTGCCCGGAACCCCGACGACGAGCCCGAAGGTCAGGCCAGCTGCCGTCTGCAGCACACTTCGTCGGCTCAGGTGCGGATCGTCTCGGCTGCCCTCGGCCTCCGGGGTGTGTATCAAGCCGAGCCCGCCGCGACGCGCTGGATGGCCCGGATGACGCGCGGATAGGTGCCGCAGCGGCAGATGTTCTGCATGTGGGCGACAATCTCCTCGCGGCTCGGCTGCTTGTTGCGTGCCAGCAGATCAGCGGCGCTCATGATCATCCCCGGTTGGCAGTAACCACACTGAGGTACCTGTTCCTCGACCCAGGCATCGAGCAGCGCGTGGCGCATCGCGGCGAGGCCCTCGATGGTCGTGACGGCGCCGCCCGCAGCGTCGCTGATGGCTGTTTGGCAGCTCAGCGCGCGCTCACCGTTGATGTGAACCGTGCAGGCCCGACAGATCCCCAGACCGCAGCCGAACTTGGTGCCGGTGAGCCCGATGTGATCACGCAGCACCCACAGCAACGGCGCGTCCGGCTCAGCGTCGACAGTTTCGGGGCTGCCGTTGACCGTTAGAGTAAACCGCACCTGCAGGCTCCTGCGCGGGACGTCGGGATCGGGGTCGCGCCTAACCGGCTGGCACCACCTCGTTCATGTACCAGTCCATGAAGGCGACCAGGCTGAGCTCGCTGCCGGAGTAGCGCCCCGATCCGTAGGCACCCGAACGGATGCCGTTGTGGTTGTTGGCGGTGATCCAGTTGTCCTCCTGGATCGTGACGTGCCACAACGCCTTGACGTCGTCAGGCTCGAAGTCGCGGCCGGCAACGGCGTCGGGGTGCACCAGCCAGATGATCTCGGCGTCGGTGTGGTCGACGTCGCGCGGCGTGAAGCGCGCTACGGCAATGTGGTCGTCGTAGCACTGCCAGTAGCCAGTTGACCAGCCGGTAGTGACCACGCTGCTCTGGTGGCCCCATTCCTTGATGTTGGGCAGCAGCGGCGCCACCGGTTTGCCGTCCATCGACCCGGTCACGAAACCCGGATTGAGCATCCCGGAGGTCGACGGCCAGGGGCCGTCCTCGGCGGTGCTGTCGGAATCGCCACCGCCCATGCCGCCGCCCATGCCTGTGGCCTGAGCGCCCTCGACGTTATCGCCGTAGTAACGCTGGCGGCCCGCGTCGGGCGCCCAGTCGCGCACCTTGGCGGAGCGCTCCGCCCACTGCTCGCGAGTACCCTCTTCGTCCCAGTGGTGGGTGGTCACCAGCGACGCGTGCGCTGGGCCGCAGTGGTAGCACTCCAGGAAGTTCTCGATCGCCAGCTTCCAGTTGGCCTTGATGACGTACTGATCGCGGGCGCCGATCTGCAGGTCGGCCATGCCGTAGCGTTCGCCGAGGCGGCGCAGCTGCGCCACCTCGGTATCGAAATCCGGCGGCTCCGCCTGGCGCGACATGTTGATGAAGATATTCCCCGACTCGATATTCATATGGCATGGAAGGAGCCCATTCTCGGCCGGGTTGAAGTCGTCCTGCATGCCGTAGGCGTAGATCAGGCTGCCCTCGGTGTCATAGGTCCAGGCGTGATACGGGCAGCGGAACACCGGAGAGTTACCCGATTGCCCGAGCTGCTTGACCGACAGCCGCGGGTCGCCCGGAGGGGCATCGGCGTCATGGCGGCAGAGCCGCGAGCCGCGGTGGCGACAGACGTTGTAGAAGGCCTTCACCTCGCCGCCCTTGCCGCGCACGACGAGGATGCTCTCGGAGCGACCGTACTCGAACACGAAAAAGTCGCCAGGGTTGGGAATACGCGCCACGTGGTCAACGTAGATCCACAGGTTGTCGGCGAGATACTTTTCGTCGGCGAGATAGCGACTCTCGTCCAGGTACAGCTCCGCGGGAATCGTGCGGCCGTGGGCCCACCCGGGTGGGTGCGCCTTGCCTGGCCCCTGAGCGGGTCGGGCGATGCGGCTCACCATCTCGCCTCGAACGGACCCCGGCAGCGCCACCGCAGCGGCCCCGGCGGCGACCGATGTCTTGGCGAAAGCGCGGCGGCTGATGCCGTGGTTCAAACGCGGGTCGTCTGCCCCTTTCTTCCTCATGGGTCTCTCCGCTTCGTTTCGCTCGTCGGCCTCACCGAAAGTAGATGCCCCATCCTCTCCCACCGGGCGCCGTCACGCCAGAGAGAGGCCACGCCTCGGCACCGACTCGATGCGTAGCGCCACCACGGCACGGACGGCTTCGCGCGAATCCCCCTGGCCTGTCACAGGGGGCTGTGGTCGACACCGAGCCTGTCAGGCGCATCTGCGTCGGGATTGTGGAATAGTGGGCTTCGAGGATTGACCGAAGGCTCGCGGCGATGGCTCGGCGCCCGGCGAGTTCGCGGCACGGGAGCAGAATCACATGAAGAGGCTAGCCGGAGGATTGGCGGCCGTCGGCTTGTTCGTGGCGTATGCCGGCGATGCGACCGGCATGCGACAAACCACCCACGAGGCGCGCCGCGTGGCGCAGGCAGTAGCGCCGCTCGTCGCCGCTTCCGCCGCCGGGGCCGGCTCTTCGAGCAACGCGTTGATCCAGCAGTACTGCCTCCGTTGTCACAACGACGAGCTGAGGCGCGGCGGCATGTCGCTGCAACGTTTCGACGCGACCTCGCCGCAGGTGAGCGCCGAGCTCGCCGAAAAGATCGTCGTGAAACTGCGGGCCGGGATGATGCCGCCGCCGAACGCGCGACGTCCGGAGGGCGCCTCGGTGCTCACTCTGGTGGAGTCTCTCGAGTCGCTCCTGGACGCGGCGGATGCCGCGAACCCGAACCCCGGCAGCCGCTCGTTCCAGCGACTGAACCAGGCCGAGTACTCGCTTTCCATTGGCGATCTGCTCGGGCTGGAGATCGACGCGGCCGACTACCTGCCGCTCGATACCAAGAGCGCCAACTTCGACAACATCGCCGACGCGCAGCTCCTGTCGCCCAATTTGCTCGACGCTTACATGAACGCCGCCGCCGAGATCAGCCGGCTGGCCGTGGGTGATCCGCACACGACGGCGACATCGTCGACGTACACCAACCCCGGCTACACGTCGCAGTGGGACCGCGTCGAGGGAGCCCCGTTCGGCACCCGCGGCGGTATCAGCGTCACCCACATCTTTCCGGCGGACGGTGACTACGAGTTCCGTTTGGCCTTCGAGCACACCACGACGGGTGGCTTCTTCGGCGGCGTTACCCAGGGCGAGCAAATCGAAGTCTCGATTGACGGCACGCGTGTAGCGCTGCTCGACATGGACCGTTGGATGAGCGTGGCAGATCCCAACGGCGTGAATATGCGTACCGAGCCGATCTCCGTCCGCAGCGGTCCCCGGCGGGTAACCGCCGCGTTCATCAGGCAGAGCGAAGGTCCGATGGAGGACCTATTGTCGCCGCACGAGTGGTCTCTGACCGATCGCCAGGTCGGCGTCAGCGGCTACGGCGTTACCTCGGTAGCACACTTGAAGGATCTGGTAATCGCCGGCCCGTTCAGGGTGACCGGCGTATCGGACAACGCGATCCGCAAACGGCTCTTCACTTGCCGACCGACGACGCACGATGAAGAGAGCACCTGTGCCGGTGAGATCATCTCGAGACTGGCCACCAGGGCGTTCCGCAGACCGCTGGCCGCGAGCGATCTCGATGACCTGATGGAGTTCTACGCAGCGGGCGCCGCACAGGGCGGCTTCGAGCTAGGCGTGCGCACTGCCCTCGAGGCCATCCTTGCCAGCCCCGACTTCATCTTCCGATTCGAGGAGGCGCCGCGGAGCGTTGCGCCAGGCTCCGTCTATCGCATCGGCGACGCGGACCTGGCCACCAGGCTGTCGTTTTTCCTCTGGGGCTTGCCACCAGATGATGAGCTGCGGCAGCTTGCGGCCGGCGGCCAGCTATCGCAAGCGGACGAGCTCGAGTCGCAGGTTCGTCGGATGCTGGCCGATCCTCGTGCCGGAGCGATCGGCACGAGGTTTGCGGCGCAATGGCTGCGACTGGACGATGTCGACAAAGTGCATCCGGACCGACTTCTGTACCCCGACTTCCACCAGCAGCTCGCCGATGCCATGCGCCGCGAGACCGAGCTGTTCTTCAACGGCCTGGTACGACACGACCGCAGCATCCTCGACATGTACGAGGCCGACTACTCGTACTTGAATGAGAGATTGGCGCGGCACTACGGCATCAGCGGAGTCAGCGGCGATCACTTCCGCCAGGTTGCCTATCCCGACGATACCCGCCGCGGCCTGCTGGGCCACGGCAGCATTCTGACGCTGACATCGCACGCCGGCAGAACCTCACCGGTGCTGCGCGGCAAGTGGGTCATGGAGGTGCTGCTGGGGACGCCCCCACCGCCGCCGCCGCCCGGCATCCCGGACCTCGACGAGACCGAGAGCATGGCGAACGGGCGCCTCCTGACGACCCGAGAGCGTATGGAGGAGCACCGCTCGAACCCGACGTGTAGCTCCTGCCACCGGTTCATCGACCCTATCGGGCTGGCGTTGGACAACTACGACGTCACCGGGCGCTGGCGAATCCGCGAGCACGGCTCGCCGCTCGACACGCGCGGCGAGCTCTACGACGGTACGCCAGTCGACAGCCCTGCCTCACTTCAGGCGGCGCTGCTGAAGCGACCGGTGCTGCTGGTACGAACTTTCACCGAAAATCTGATGGCATATGCCCTCGGTCGGCGCGTCGAGTATTACGATCAACCAACCGTGCGACGGATTGTTCGGCAAGCAAAGTCGCAGGGCTACCGCCTTTCGGCGTTCATTCTGGGCGTGGTCGAGAGCGACGCTTTCCAGATGCAGCGCGCCGGTGCCGTCGCCGACGACACCTTGTATGACGAATAGGACCTGACCCGCGAGGGTTCCGGTCTCGGGGAATTCAGAATGGAACTCATCACCGGAAAGCACATCCCGCGCCGCACCTTCCTGCGCGG
>Ga0315336_1002919_pt1 | contig 24377 bp, 22 predicted proteins | sample ASW5metaG_FD_204512 | JGI IMG/M metagenome (GOLD analysis project Ga0315336, IMG submission 204512) | Ammonia-oxidizing marine archaeal communities from Monterey Bay, California, United States - ASW #5 | ecosystem: Environmental > Aquatic > Marine > Intertidal zone | place: USA: California... | reverse complement strand
ACCAACTATGGGTGAGGTTATTCCAACACAGGCAGGCGTAACTGGTAGGGAGCGAGTCAATCATTTCGAACGAGCTGTCCGCCGGCTTCCCCTGAATATTCCGGTGAATGTGATTCTCTATGCGATGGAGGGAGATCCTTTGGCCGCGCCGGCTTATTGGCAGCTCTCGCTAACTACTGGTGGATCCATGATGGCACCTTCAGAGGATTGGCCATGAGGAAAAAAGATCGAGATACGGAGACACTTAATCTCTCTTTTTTAGACGTAATATGCTGCGGCTTTGGAGCCATTATTCTCTTACTTGTCCTAACGAAGATTTTTGAGCCTATCCGTCTTGAGGAGAGTCATACAGAGCTTGAGGAGTTGATTACGCGCTATCAGGAGGAACTTAATGATCTCCGTGGAGAAACCGAGATCGTCGAGCGCGAAAGAATTTCTACTGTAACGCAATTAGATTCAGAAAATTTGCAGCTTTCCCGTTTACAGGAGCAACTCTCAAGAATTCGCTCCGAGTTTTTGGCTACTGGAGATAATGCTGATGTCAACGCGGAACTGCAAGGCCAGCTTGCGCTAGCTAAGCAACGGTTGACTGAGGAGATGCAGCGGCTATTAGCTGATTATCGCCCGGATCCAGATGATTACAACATAGGCGGTATACCTGTAGATAGCGAGTACATTGTTTTTATTATTGATACTTCAGGGAGTATGCGCCAGTACGCTTGGGATAGGGTCCAACAACAGATACAAGAAACACTCGAGGTTTATCCTGAGGTGAAAGGAATCCAGGTTTTGAATGATATGGGCGAATACATGTTCAAAAGTTACCGTAATGAGTGGATTCCGGACACGCCCGCTAGGCGGGAAGCAATCATGGATGCCTTGAGGAATTGGAATGCATTCTCCAACTCCAGCCCCAGAGAAGGAATTTTGACTGCTATAGAGAGCTTCTACGACCCTGAAAAAAGAGTGAGTTTATATGTTTACAGTGATGATTTTTCATCCGGGTCAATTAATGGAGTAGTAAGAGAGGTGGATCGCCGCAATCGTGCTGATGAGAGGGGCGAGCGTCGGGTACGGATCCATGCTGTAGCTTTTCCAGTACTTTTCGAGGTCACTGGCGACATGTTAACCGCTGCTCGATTTGCCATTCTTATGCGAACACTTTGCCAAAGAAACGGAGGCACCTTTGTCGCGCTTCCTCATCGCCGGGCCCGTTGAGCTGTCAGATTTTGTCAGGTTCCTTCTTCTAGTCGTCTCATTTCATCGCTGCTCTGTCGTTGCCGATTGTTTAAATTGAGAGGCAATACATAGGGATCTTTAAAAGCGGGAGGAGACAGCAATGATGAAATGCATTTTTTTAACTGTGATTTGCACGATTGTTATTTGTGATTTGGGCTTAACAGACGAAGTAGGATCGCCTTCTAGACAAGAAAGCATAGGGGTTGGTACCGGGGCAGTTCTTGGTGGCTCCGTTGGTGGTCCGGTTGGATCGATTTTAGGCGCAGCTCTTGGTAGTTGGCTGGGAGATAGGTTCTACAAAGAGCGAACAGCAAAGTTGGAATTCGAGCAGCGTTGGGAGATGCTCAGGGACGAGGCTGAAATTTTGAACGCCGGAATTAAAACTCGCGAACAAGAAATGATTAGGCTTGAATCAGAGCTACTGAAAGAAACAGCGGAAACGCAGGATGTGCTGCAGAAAATGTTGAGCGTTCAAGTGCTGTTTAGGACAGGAAAAAGTGACCTCGATAAAATTAATCAGGACTGGTTTGAGCAGCTGGCTGAACTGCTGGCTAACATGGATGGGATGTTAATTCGTGTAGAGGGATTTGCCGACGCTCGGGGAAATGTGGAGTACAACGCACAGCTTTCCGCTGATCGTGCATTAGCGGTTCAAGATGCTCTGATTCATGCTGGTGTACCTTCGGGTCGTATTGTCCTGGATTCTTATGGTGAGCGGTTTTCCCGTGCGGACGAAAGCGATTTAGATGGTTTAGCCATGGAGCGCCGAGTGGAACTTAGTTTGATAAATAGCAGAGAACGTCAACGGGTTGCTCAGAAGTAAGTATGTTGCCGAAAACCCTACAATGTGCGGCGTATGAGTAGTTTCCAAAGACCTGAGCATGTCCTAAAACTGCTTCAAGATTTCGGAAAATATTTTAAAGCCGATTTCCTAAAGATCCGTGGAGATCAATAGAAGATCTGAGATTTTAGTGCGCTCTCAAAAGTTGCCTTTTTTAGCTAAACGAGGAAGTTTTTCGAAGAAAAGAAAATTTGTTCTTTTTTCTATTGATTAGAGATACGGATCTAGTAACGTTAGTAGGCTTGGGGCGGCTTCTTGGCTTTCTAGTCTAGGTAAAATCTGTATTGGTATAGGATGGAGGAACCGCTCAAGTATCTGCACGGTTTTTTCGGCCTTCATTGGTTGGTTGATGGATTCGCTAATAATAATTCCGGCTATCGTTTGACCACGTGCCTGGAGCATGCCTGCTGCAGACAGTGTATGACTCAACGTCCCTAAGTAGCTACCCACAACTAAGACTACCGGTGTTCTTAGCGCTTGAATCCAATCTAGTACCGTATGCTCTTGATTCAATGGCACCATAACGCCACCAATACCTTCTATTAGAGTAATATCTGCATCCTCTTGCTTTAAGCAAAAGTCGGCGAGTTCATGGAGATCGATGTTGCGACTTTCTAGTTCTGCGGCTACATCGGGTGACAACGCTGCACTGAATCTCCACGGTGATACTCTAGCTAGGTTTTTTTCATTAAGCTGAAGACCAACAGCTCTCAGCAACAGATCGCTGTCACTGTTTTCGGGGCATGCTGAATCAAACCCTGTTACCAAGGGTTTCAGGGCACGAACTCTATAACCCGAATGAGTCAGTTGAGTTGTAAGGAGGGTCGTCACAAATGTTTTTCCAATTTCCGTGCCCGAGGCCGTTATGAAAAACGTCTTCATAACGGTTTCAGTAAGGGTCGCATAGCCGAGGCGAACTCAAGCACATCTTTTTCCGAGTGAGCTGCGGAGAACGCGCACCTTAACCTTGCTGTGCCTCGAGGAACCGACGGTGGGCGAATGGCGGTAACGAGAAACCCCTTTTTTTCCAGAGATTGGCTAGCCATTAACGCTTTCTCGGGAGTATGTAAAATAATTGGGACAATAGCGCCTTTGGCCTGTGGTAACCCAAGCTCATCAGTGAAAAGTTGTGCTCGCTTCACAGGAAGGGTTATGAGGATCGGATCTCTCTCAATGATTTCAAGGGCTTTGATGGCAGCAGCGACAGTACCAGCAGGTAGCCCAGTCGTGTAAACAAAAGTGCGAGCTCTATTGCGAATTAGGTTGGTTACTTGATGGCTTGCGCAAATGAATCCGCCATATGCGCCCACGGCTTTCGATAATGTGCCCATCTGAAGTGGAATCGTTATTGGGCCTTTTTGGGTGAAACCAGAGCCTCGTCCGTGCCCAAGCACACCCAAACCATGAGCATCATCGCTCATCAGCCAAGCATTAAACTGAATGACGAGTTTGGAGAGCTCTGACAGCGGCGCTAGATCACCTTCCATGCTGAACACGCCTTCTGTAATCAGTAAACAGTACCGGTGTTTTTTACGATAATTTCTCAAAAGCTCTTCTGCATGCAGAACATTATTATGCTTAAAATTTAATATCCGGCTGCCAGTCAGTTTCGCACCTGTTTTCAAGCAGGAGTGACTCAATTCATCTATTAGGATCAAGTCATCAGGCCCAATTAAAGCTGGAATAACCCCTATACCCGCTAAATACCCACTTCCGAAGACCACTGAATCGTCAGTGCCTTTAAAGTGTGCCAGTCGTTTCTCTAGTGCCTGAAATAAAGGGTGATTGCCCGTAATCAAGCGGGATGCACCCGCCCCGGTACCGTATTGGCGAGTGGCTTTCACGCTGGCTTCTATGACTTCTTTGTGGGTAGATAAGCCTAAGTAATCATTGCAGGAGAAGCTTATTAACCTTTTTCCTTTCTGCAGCGTGCGAGCAGACATTTTACGCTCAGTGATTATGAGTTCGCGCTTAAGCTCAAGGGCTCCCAGCTCCCTGAGTTTATTGTCGGCTAATTGCTCTAAAGTTTTAAGACTCAATGGGTTTATTCATTTAAAAGTTTGGGCTGACTCAAGCCGCCTTCCCACCTAATGCACGCAATAACTCATCAGTTCGTTGCTGCATCAATTTCATGTTGCCATTACTTTCCACATTTAAGCGAACAACAGGTTCAGTATTAGATGCTCTCAGGTTGAACCTCCAGTCTGCAAACTCTATGCTGACTCCATCTGTATAATCGATGCTGAGTGCGTTTTCGACGTAAAGTAATTTAATTCTATTAATTGTAGTCTCGACATCTTCCACCTTTCGGTTAATTTCTCCACTAGCAGGGAAAAGATCCATTCTTTCGCCTACTAACGCAGAGAGCGGATCATTTTTTTGACTCATAATTTCTGTTACTAGCAGCCACGGAATCATGCCGCTGTCTGCGTAGGAAAAGTCACGGAAGTAATGATGTGCGCTCATTTCCCCACCATAGATGGCATCTTTTTCTCGCATCGTTTGCTTTATGAATGCGTGCCCAGATTTGCTTTGCAATGCTTGTCCGCCTTCTTTTTTTACGATGTCTAAAATATTCCATGTCAGACGTGGGTCATGGACAATTCTTTCTCCAGGGGATTTTCTTAGGAAAGCTTGCGCTAGAAGGCCCACGATATAGTAACCATCGATAAATCTACCGGTCTCATCGAAGAAGAAACAACGGTCATAATCTCCATCCCAGGCTAAGCCTAAGTCTGCACCAGTTTTCTGGACGTGCATTATTGTTTCGTTGCGATTTGTTTCTAGTAGCGGGTTTGGTACACCGTTCGGAAAAGTACCATCGGGCTCGTGATGCATCCTAAAAAACTCAAAGGGCAGATGGGGTTCCAGTAGGTCTAGGATTGGCCCAGCACCACCGTTACCTGCATTGACCACAATTTTCAAGGGTGAGAGATTAGGTGTACTTACATAGGACAGAAGGTGTTGTATATAGTCAGGTTTGACATCTTTTTTAGTAACGAGACCCTTTCTATTTGTGGTGGGGAATTGATTTTTTTCTGCCAGAATCCGGATTTCCTCTAGTCCTGTGTCTGCGCTAATAGGTTTTGATTTCTCGCGTACAAATTTTAGACCATTGTAATCCGGTGGGTTATGACTGGCAGTGACCATGATCCCGCCATCGATATTTTCGTGAAATGTGGCAAAGTAACTTAATTCCGATCCGCCTATTCCGATGTCTATTACGTCGACTCCCGAATCAGTTAGGCCTGCAGTGAGTGCCTTAGAAAGACGGTGGCTGGATAGACGGATATCGTATCCGACGGCTACCTTCTGAGGTTCTACGAATGTTGCATAGGCACGTCCTATACGATAAACGACATCTTCATTGAGCTCTTCTGGAACAAGTCCGCGAACATCGTAGGCTTTGAAACAACTTAAACTTTTCATATTAGGGGGCATCGACCGAGTACCATTGTAGTATAGCGACACGCGCCCGGATGGGGCAGTCGCAGAAGAATGGGTACGGGCGGACTACACGGAATTGACCGCATTCCTTTATTTCGGACCTATTTTATCGAGGAACGCCAATGGATCTAGCTCATGTTTGGTTACCTTATAGTCAGATGCAGACATTACCCAAGCCTATTGAGGTTGTGGGAGCAGAGGGTGTGCGCATTGCACTTAAGGACGGAAGGATGCTTGTCGATGGAACGTCATCATGGTGGGCAGCCTGTCATGGCTATAGCCACCCTTACATAAAAGCCGCCGTAAAAGATCAGCTGGAGCGCATGCCACACATCATGCTGGGGGGTATCGTTCATGCTCCTATGCTCGAGTTGACTAAACAGCTTTGCAAGATTTTGCCAGGGGATCTGAATCATGTGTTTCTTTCCGAATCGGGTTCGGTTTCGGTGGAAATCGCCATGAAAATGGCAACGCAATTTTTCACCAATCAGGGTGATCGGGATAAATTTCTCTTTTTAGGTTTTCGTCATGGTTACCATGGTGATACTTTTGCGGCTATGTCTGTTGGTGACCCTGAGGATGGGAACAGCCGGTCTTTTGCCGGCATTGTTCCAGCGCAAATGATTGTCAACTTGCCTAGGAGCAGGAGTGAATTAGCGGACTTTGAGGCATTTGTGGCAAAAAACTCAACTCAGTTGGCAGCTGTGATTTTGGAGCCGCTGGTACAGGCGGCGGGCGGCATGAAGTTTCATAGTCCGATGATCCTCGCTGGAATTGCTGAAATTGCTAATCGACACGGAGTCTTGCTAATTTTGGATGAGATTGCTACAGGTTTTGGACGGACTGGCACGCTATTCGCCTGCGAACAAGCGGGTATAGTACCGGACGTAATCACGCTCTCAAAAGCGCTTACGGGTGGAACTTCGCCTTTGGCTGCCACAGTAGCCACAGACCGTGTATATGAGGCCTTCCTTTCAGAATCAGAGAGTGATGCCCTGATGCACGGACCAACCTTTTCAGGTCATCCTTTGGGATGTGCGGCTGCGATTGCATCTTTGTCGCTTTTTGAAATGGAGCCACGTTTGGAGCAAGTTTCGAGAATTGAAGCTCAACTTTCTGAGGAATTGGAGCCCTGTCGCTCAATTAAGGGGGTACATGACGTTCGCTGCAAGGGCGCAATTGGCGTAGTTCAACTGGATCGAGTACCGGACTTAGCTGACCTCAGGCGCCGTTTTATACAGGAGGATGTGTGGGTACGCCCATTTGGTGATGTTGTGTACCTCATGCCACCACTGATAATAAATGAAATTGATCTCGGGATTTTGATCAGTGCTATACATCGGGTTTTATCCCGCAGTTCCGATCTTTTATAGTCTAATATCGACTTTAAATATCTCGTGCTTGGATGGCCAATAAAACTCCGTGGCTAAGTTAGGCAGCTCCCCTAAAACATCTCCGAGGCATCTGGGTCCATAGTTTTTTTACTGTCATAGCGATTAGGGATGTAGTCTCCAGTCACCATTTCTTTGTAGGATAAGCCCGGCGGCACCATAGGATAAACCCCGGCTTCCTGATCGATAACAACTTCTAGAAAAGCGGGGCCATCGAATGCAAGGAATTCTTTTAGTACCGTAGGCACATCTTTTTTCTGCTCCAATCGTTTGGCATAGCGGAAGCCGTCTGCTTGGGCCGTTTTTATAAAGTCTTTTTTTCGAAGTGATTTATCACTAGCAGCTATTCTTCCCTTGAAAAAGAGTCGTTGCCACTGCATTACCATGCCATCTCCGTAGTTGTTAAGTATTACAATCTTAATGGGGAGATCATAGGTTGTGACGGTCTCAAGCTCACCCAAATTCATGCGAATGCTCGCATCCCCATCGATGTCGATGACCTGTTTGTCGGGCTGAGCCAACTGAGCCCCGATAGCAGCGGGCAGTCCAAATCCCATGGTTCCCATACTTCCAGAGGTCAGCCATAAACGAGGGTCACAGAAATCACAGTATTGCGCCGCCCACATTTGGTGCTGCCCCACACCGGTTGTGATAATGGCCTTGCCTTTTGTAATTTTGTTCATAGTTTCAATTACATAATTTGGCTGAATTAGCTTACTTTCACGGTCATAGTTGAGTGCGTAAGTGGACTTTAATTTTTCAATTTCTTCATGCCATGGAGAATAATCGGAATTGAAATGTATTTTCTGTCCGTAATTAATAAGCGTTTCCATCGCTTTTTTCAGTATGCCCAGGTGATACCAATCGGTTGACTTCACCTTATTGATTTCCGATGGATCCAAGTCGAAGTGCAGGATATGTTGTGCATTTGCTGCAAAACGCTTTGGGTCTCCGGCTACACGATCATCGAATCGGGCACCTACATTTATTAGTAGATCACAATCATCCACTGCGTAGTTGGCATATGCAGTGCCGTGCATACCAAGCATGTGCAGCGACAACGGGTGCTTGGTGTCAAAGCCTCCGAGACCCATCAGTGTAGTTGTTACGGGTATCTTGAAGGTGAGTGCTAATTTCCTTAATGCATCACTAGCATTACCATTAATTACGCCACCACCGGCATAAATCAATGGACGCTTTGCCCCAGCTAGCATGGAGAAGAATTCTTTGCATTTTTGTTTACTTAGGGTGTTGTTGTTAACTGCTTCTAGTCGGTGTCGATATCCGAGGATGGGAAGGCGGCCCTTACCCTGATAGGTCCCTTCCCAGTTTTGAACGTCCTTTGGTACATCCACAACTACAGGTCCTGGGCGGCCCGTTCTCGCTAACTCGAAAGCGGTCCGCATGGTCGATTCAAGTTTTTTTGGATCCGTGACCAAATATACGTGTTTAGCTACTGAACTCATGACTCCTCTCACGGGAGCCTCTTGAAATGCATCTGTGCCAATAGCTGTAGTTCCAACTTGTCCACATATAACGACAATAGGAACTGAATCTGCCATGCAGTCTCGTACAGGGGTGACACAATTAGTAGCGCCTGGGCCAGAGGTAACTACGGCTACTCCGACTTTTCCGCTGGCCCGCGCATAGCCAGCCGCCATAAACGTGGCACCCTGCTCATTGGCTGGAACAACTATTGGCATTGGATCCTTATCACTGCTTGCCTTGTTGTACCGGAACAACGCATCAAAAGTGGGCAGGATAGCTCCTCCGCTATATCCGAAAAGCGTACTAACACCCTCATCGGCTAACACTTGAACGATTATGTCTGCTCCATTCATAGTGGTCTGTAAGTGTTGCGTCGCCTCCCCCGAGTTTGGTTTGATTTTAGTACCCATTTTTTCGATAAAGGCGAATATTGCCTCGGTTTGTACTAACACGCTCAGTGTTGCCGATAAAGCTTGCGCATTGCAATACCCTTTGTTCTCAGCCAACATCTTGGTATGCGACATGTTATCTCGATACTGCTCCAGAATGAGGCCGGCGCCTTGGCTCGGGTAGCCGATTTGTTCTCCTCTCGTGCTTACAATATTGAGAGCCTTAATGTGGCGCCCACTAGCGACGAGATGGTCTCTCGTCTTACCTTGGTAACTCACGGATCTGATGACGTTATAGATCAGATCTCTAAGCAGCTAGCTAAACTGGTGGATGTAATCAATATAATCGATATGACTAGTGGTGATCATATCGAGAGGGAGATAGCCTTATTTAAGCTTCAGATTGAAGAGAGTGGGTTGGAAGATTTGGAGGCGCTTGCCCGGGACTTTGGGGCTAAAATATTGGATACCCATGAGGATCATTACACCGTAGAGTTGATCGGAGGAAGTGCGGACGTTGATCGGTTCATGAGTAGCATTGGTGAGAAGGCTGAGATTCTAACCGTGGTGCGCAGTGGGGCCATGGCCGTGGCCAGAGGTGCGCCTGTGCTTAATCCCACTTCATCACTTTGAGGTAGCTTGTGGCTTCTAAATCACAAGTAGGCGGTGCAAAGCATCTGCTTGATGCGCGGCGAGTTGTAATTAAGATAGGTTCTTCGCTGTTTGTGGATCAGTCGAGTGGCACCCTTGATCGAGCCTGGTTGGCCGCTCTATGTAGTGACATTTCAGCTATGCGTAAGGCGGGCCAAGAGGTGGCGATAGTGTCATCTGGCTCCATTGCTTTGGGAGCTGGTCAACTGGGCTTGGTATCTGATCGCATGCGTTTGGAAGAGAGCCAGGCATCGGCAGCGGTGGGTCAGATTCAGCTCGCCCATGCCTACCAAGAAGAACTTGGTCTTAAGGATCTTGCAGCAGCCCAGGTTTTATTGACTTTGGATGACAGTGAGAGTCGGCGGCGCTACCTAAATGCTGAAGGTACACTCCTCACTTTGCTCAGTCGTGGTGCAATACCTGTAGTTAATGAAAATGATACGGTTGCCACAGAAGAAATACGCTACGGTGATAACGATCGCTTGGCAGCGCATGTAGCCCAAATGCTCAGCGCTGATTGCTTGATTATTCTTTCTGACGTGGATGGGCTGTACACTTCTGACCCGAAGGTCGACCAACAAGCGCGGCATATTCCTGAAATCACCGATCTTAGTCATGACTATTGGAATATGGCTGGAGGTCCTGGTTCGGCTCAGGGTACCGGCGGAATGCGCACTAAACTTGATGCAGCGCGCATCGCACTTGGAGCCGGTTGTCGGGTGGCGATAACGAGCGGTCGTGTTAAGGAACCTATACGAGAACTTCTTAACGGTGCTCGGGCTACTTGGTTTATACCAACCTCAACTCCTAAAGCGGCACGCAAGCAATGGATTGCTAGCACTCTTAAGCCTAAAGGTGCTTTGACGGTGGATGATGGCGCACAGCGTGCGCTTCTTTCAGGTAAAAGCCTTTTGCCAGCAGGTGTATTGGCAGTGGAGGGTGACTTTGGTCGGGGCGAGGTTGTGCAAATTTTAGGGCATGATGGTACAGAGTTGGGGCGTGGACTAACTGCTTATACCTCTAGTGAGACTTGTTCCATAGCAGGCTGCCAATCAGGTGCAATCAACGGTATTTTAGGTTATTGCAGGCGGGACGAGATAGTCCACAGAAACGACTTGGTGTTAACCCAGGACGAGACAGGCTTATGACATCGGTAAATATAGAGAGCGGGAATGAGAGCCTACACCAGCAGATGCTTCTATTGGGCAAAATGGCCCGACAGGCGGCCCGCGTGCTCGAGAAAGCTGAAGAGGATAAAAAAAACGCAGCCCTTGAGGCAGCAGCGGCAGAGGTGAGCCGATCCACATTGGATATTCTAAAAGCTAATTCAGCCGATATGGAGAGTGCTCGTGACAACAACCTATCAGGTGCCCTATTAGACCGCCTAGCTCTAGATGAAGCACGTATCAATGCGATGGCTTCTGGTATTGAGGATATTGCTAGACTGCCTGATCCAGTGGGGAAGGTCATTGATGAATGGCAACGACCAAATGGGCTCCGGATACAGCGAGTGCGGGTTCCACTGGGAGTAATCGGCATTATTTATGAGAGTCGACCTAATGTTACCGCCGATGCGGGGGCTCTCTGTCTCAAGAGCGGCAACGCGGTCATCTTAAGAGGAGGGTCGGAGAGTATACGTTCTAGCGCTGCCATTCATGCTTGTATTGTCAAGGGACTTCAGAAGGTTGGATTACCCGAGGCAGCAGTTCAGATGGTTCCAACTCAGGACCGCGAGGCAGTTGGAATATTGCTCAGGGATATGACGGGCTTCTTGGACGTCGTGGTGCCTCGGGGTGGTAAGGGACTGATAGCGAGAGTGCAACAAGATGCTCGTATCCCGGTGATGGGACATTTAGAGGGAATCTGCCACACCTACGTTCACGGGGCAGCGGACCTACAGATGGCACGCAACATTGTCGTCAATGCTAAGATGCGCCGGACCGGCATTTGTGGTGCCACTGAAACTGTTTTAGTTGATAAGTCTTGTGTAGACACTCATCTTAAGCCATTGGTGTTGGATTTAATTGAAGCCGGTTGCGAGGTTCGGGGAGACCCAACAACTCAAGCTTGCGATGAGCGTGTAGTGGCGGCATCAGACTCTGACTGGGGCGCAGAGTATTTGGACGCTGTGGTTGCAATAAAGATTGTTGGGGGGCTCGACCAAGCGGTTCATCACATCGAAAGGTTTGGGTCGGGGCATACTGAGTCGATCGTTAGTGAAGATACGAATGCGGCAGAGCAGTTTTTCGAGGCGCTTGATAGTGCCATTCTTATGCACAATGCATCTACGCAGTTTGCGGATGGTGGTGAGTTTGGTATGGGTGCAGAGCTCGGTATAGCCACCGGACGGATTCATGCTCGCGGCCCGGTCGGCGCCGAACAACTTACTAGCTATAAGTATGTGGTCAGGGGTAGTGGTCAAATTCGGTCCTAAAGGTAGCGATTAGTAAATCTGCGTTATGTGAACACTTCACATCATCAAAATAAAACTTGATATAGGAATAGTGGTTGGGGAGGAACAAATAGGGTATGAGTTTTAATATTAGCCCCAACACTATTGATTCCCATGAACTTAGCAATGAGCTTCGCAACGATAGCGCTGGCGCTTGTGTCTGCTTCGAAGGTTGGGTGCGAGATCACAACGATGGTGAGTCTGTGGTCCGTCTTGAGTATGAGGCACACGATGGTATAGCTATCAAGGAAGGACAAAAGATTGTTAACGAAGCCCGTACGCGCTTTGATTTGCTTGGTGCTAACTGTGTTCATCGAGTAGGAGTTCTAGAAATTGGAGATTGCGCCGTGTGGGTAGGTGTTAGCGCTGGTCATCGGGCTCCCGCTTTGGACGCTTGCCGCTACATTATTGATGAGTTGAAGCATCGTTTACCCATCTGGAAAAAAGAGCACTATGGTGATGGACACTCAGGTTGGGTCAACTGGGACGGAACGAGAAAACGAGAGAGTCGCTAAGGAGAATTTTCCTTAATTTAAAGTTTTTTTAGTCGCTTTAAGTCTTCATCAGTGTCGATATCAAGCGCTGCCTCCGGCATTGCTACGGCCGTGGTGTTTATGTCGAATTGCTTCAGCAAAGACCGGGCCCCAGTATCACCAGATAATAGTTTGATATCAGCCCAGTATTGTTTAGGCAGTATGGTTGGTGCGCCAATGGTCTCAGAGAAATAAGATGCGGCTGGCACACTTGGCTTGGTGCGCCAAGCTTTGACCAAGCGACCTAGGGAATGGGCGTCTATTCGAGGTTGGTCACTAAGCATTAATAGTGCGGCACGTGCACTCGAAGGGAGAGCCTTGAGCCCAAAGATTAAAGAACTCGCCATTCCCGACCCCCACTGGTGATTCACAATGACGGAGACGTGTTGTAGGTGTCTTGCAAGTAGTGCTCTCAGTCTGAGTGAGTGTGCGCCTAGTACAACAATGGTTTGCTTTGGAGAAATTGATGTTGCAGCGCTTGCCGCATGCAGTAGCAACGGTCGACCGCGATATTGGATTAATTGCTTAGGCTTTCCTAGGCGACTGGACGCACCTGCAGCAAGGATTACGCACCATAGTCCACTGCGGTCGTTTAACATGGTCATAATCACACTATACTAGACAGTGCTATGTTAGTGAGCTTATTGGCAACTGCAATTTTTTGGCTGCATTTTCTGTGGATAGTGTTTGCTTTATTGGGGGGGCTGGTAGTACTCGCGTGGCCTTGGGTCATTTGGGGCCACCTGTTGGCAGTTGCTTGGTCTTCTGCGGTGTTTGTGTTTGGTTGGACTTGTCCCCTGACGCCGCTGGAGAAATATTTTAGACGGTTATCTGGTCAACCGGTTTTTGATGGTGGTTTTATTGAACACTATATTCTTCGACCCATCGGTTCGACAGGATTAACTCGCTCAATGGAAGTTGGCTTCGGCCTGTCGGTGTTCGCATGGAATGTATTACTGTATTGGTTTTTTTCTCAGTAGCAGAGTGTCAGAATTGATCCTGCCTTAGTGTAGCCTGAGCTTGCCACCTAGTTAGAATCCTGCGAAGGTATCTGTTATGCCAAAAACTAACGACAGAGAATTTGTCTCCCTTAGCATCGCTGTCTTGACGGTTTCTGATACAAGAACAAAAGCAACGGATAGGTCTGGTCGTCTACTCACCGAGCGCGTGACCCAGGCCGGCCACAATATTGCAGACGAGAAGATTGTTAGTGATGATATCTATAAGATTCGTGTTGTTGTTTCTCAGTGGATTGCGGACCCAAAGGTCAATGCAATTTTGTCAACGGGCGGGACTGGTGTGACGGGCCGCGATGGAACCCCTGAGGCAATTTCTCCATTGCTGGAAAAAGAGATAACAGGTTTTGGAGAGTTATTTAGAATGATTTCTTTCGAGGAGATTGGGACTTCTAGCCTACAGTCACGCTGCTTGGCTGGTGTGGCCAACGGGACTTATATTTTTTGTCTGCCAGGCTCAACCGATGCATGTGCTACCGGCTGGGATAAGCTTATTGCCAAGCAACTAGATTATCGTACGCTGCCATGCAATCTAGTGGAGCTCATGCCGCGCCTGAAAGAAGAGTAGTCTTCCCAGTGCGTCATTCTTCCCCTATCATTGGCCCATATTGCCCGCGTAGCGGGCTTGTTACCGAGGGGTGGTCGGAAACGGCCTGAGAGGCTAGCCTAGATGCTAGCCAACCCTTTGAACCTGATCCGGTTAGTACCGGCGAAGGGACTGGAGTTTTCCAAGTAATTCCCATTCGCAATACAGGCCGGATCTTTCATAGAGGAGGTTCGACATAAAAGTCATTCCCGGTTCTATTAGATGGGGTATCGTCTTTGTGAGGTTAGTGGCGACTGTAATGTTGCTAAACCCAGTTTTTTTGAATGCTCAGGAACTGGAGCACCGGATCCCTCTGGAAGAAATCATAGTGACAGCTGGGTTTCGCCAAGATTCTTTGATGAGTACTTCGGCCAGTGTTTCGATTATTGATGACGCGAGTATAGAGAGTCGAGGAGCCCAACACCTTGAGTCAGTACTAAATACTTCGGCCAATATAAATTACTCTGGTGGCGCATCTCGAGCTCGCTTCCTGCAGGTACGTGGGATTGGTGATTTAGAGCAGTTTGTTGACCCAAAACATTTTCCCTCGATTGGCATTACCATGAATGGAATCAATCTAGGGGGCGCGGCTAACTCAGCTATGTTATTCGATGTAGAGCAGATAGAAATTCTCCGTGGTCCTCAGGGAACACGTTTCGGGGGCAGCGCATTAGGTGGAATGGTTAATATCCTCGGCAAGAGACCCACAGAAGTGCTGGAAGGTTACATTGAGGTCGGTGCGGGAAACTATGGGAGCTGGCATGTGGACGGTGCCATTAGTGGAGCACTGAGTGATATCGTTACCGCGCGTTTAGCAGCTCAGCACAATGAAAGTCAAGGATACATTAGTAACACGTTTCTTAATCGAGATGATACAGATGGTCACAATGAAACTTCTGTTCGCGGAACTTTTCACATCAATTCCAGCGAAAGGTCTCAGTACAATATAACGGCACTTTATTTCGATGGGAAAAATGGTTACGACGCTTTCTCGCTAGATAACACTCGAGAGACACTATCGGATCAACCAGGGCAGGACAGTCAGACTAGTTTAGCGCTTGCAGGGGAGGCAGAGTGGCAACTTGGGGAATTCTCAACCCTGCAAGCAAATGCAGCTTGGCTGGAAAGCGACCTTGATTATGGATTTGACGAGGACTGGACGTTTGTCGGTATCTGCGACGGGGCGCTTTGTGATCCAGTTTCAGATTTTTTCTCCCATACTGATAGCTACCTGAGAAAGAGGAACGATCTTTCTTTAGACATGCGTCTACTGGGAAATTTTCCTGTTTCCGATGCTCAATACGTCATTGGTTTGTATGCAGGGCGCAAAAAAGAAAATCTGCACCGCAAGTACTACGGAGATTTTTTCAGTTTTTATGAAGTCAAAAGGCGTGCTATTTATGGTCATCTCACGATTCCTTTTAATCGGGGACTCGGGCTTACCGCGGGGATTCGTTATGAAAAATTTGATGATAGTTATCGAGATACCCAAAGCTTTGTATCTGTCAGTGACGATACCCTTCAGAATGGTGAGTTGACGCTAACCTATCAAACCTTAGGGAGTTCATTTTTTTACGCAACAATTTCCCGTGGAAGCAAACCCGGTGGTGTTAATACGGTTGCAAGCTCAAACATACCGATTATGAGATCGGAGTTTCAAGCATTCATGCGGCCCAGACTTCAAGTGGCCACAGAGACGTTACTTAATAGAGAGCTCGGGATAAAGGGCATCTATTTTGATGATCAAATCATTTTTCGTGCTGCCCTATTCTATATGGACCGGAATAATGCACAGCTGGAATCATGGATGTGGGATGGACAAAATTTTTTGTGGATAGGTTTTTTGGATAATGTTAATGGGTACACTTCGGGTGCAGAGATAGAGCTGAGCTATCAATTTTCAGCACGAGCGGAGTTGTTTGGTTCGCTTGGGTGGCTCAAGACGAAAATAAAAGAGATAACCATATTTGATCTGGATCGCGGGGATTTTGTTGTCCGAAATAACATTGATCAGGCCAAGTCTCCCGCATGGCAATTTAATTTGGGTGCGAAAATATCGCTTAGTGAAAAGCTTGATTTTAGGGTAGAACTTGAAGGACAAGATAATAGCCGTTTTGGGTATTATCATACGGCGGGCCTTGATAGCTATGTATTAATGAATGCAAGTTTCCGCTATCGGCTGGGGGCAGCTGAATTACAGATGTGGGGCCGCAATCTAACTAATAAGGATTATGCTATTCATGGCCTTTATTTTGGCAACGACCCCCGTAAGAGCTGGACCAACGAATCCTATTATCAATATGGAGAGCCCCGCGTGTTTGGAATTGGGATTAAATATTTATTTTGATTAAGATACTGTAATACAAAAGAATTTTTCCTGATTTAAGATGTATCTGACAAATTATGGGTAGCCTGACATCTATTTTAGGGACCCTTTCGTTGCTCGAAACAACGGCAGCGATACTAGCTATTGGGTACTTAGTTCTCGCGATCCGACAGAATGTTTTGTGTTGGTTAGCCCAGTTAATTAGCTCTTTTTTATACATTGCGATTTTTTTTCAAGCTCGCCTGTATATGGAGTCGGCCCTATATTTTTTTTACGCTGCCATAGCTGTTTATGGTTGGTTTCAATGGACCTCTGGTGGCCCGCATCGGGAGCGCCTTCAGATTTCGATTTGGACACCAACTCGGCATGGCATAGTTTTGACTTTAATACTGGTTTTCACCGTTCTGTTTGGAATGATTTTGAGGCGCACAGATGCTGCTTTTCCGTTTCTTGATTCATTCACTACTATTGCAGCGGTTGTTGCTACCTATATGGTCGCGAACAAAATCCTGGAGAACTGGGTGTACTGGTTCGTGATCGATGGCATTTCTGTCTATCTTTACCAAGCACGCGAACTTCATGTCACTTCTTTGCTCTTTGTTCTCTATCTGGTGTTAATTTTCATTGGTTTCCATCGCTGGTGGTTTGACTGGCGCGGCCAAGATGCCCCAATAGGAAGATAGTGTCTTGAGGAAGGAACCAGGATTAACTTACGTACTCCAATGGTTGGCAACATCTTTTCCAGAAGCGGGAGAAGCAGTTTTTTCAAACAGCTATATCAACAAAATAAGCGGAGGTATAAGCAATGAGAGTTACCGAGTAGTAACAGGAGATTATGACTGGGTAGTTCGGTTGCGAAAATCTAATAAGGCTAGCTATCTGCTTGATATCGACATTGAGATAGAGTTGCTTAAAAGTGCAGCCGAAGCTGACCTTGCTCCTGTGGCAGTCAAGGGTGATTCGGTGGCTGGAATTCTTGTTACCCAATACTTGAAAGGGTCCAAGCCTTGGACTCAGAGCTTGGCCCGACAGCATCGAAACATCAAACGGATAGCTAGTAGGCTGCGGGAGTTCCATCAAATTGACATGAATCTGGAAGCATATCGTCCTCTGGGCGTTAGTCAAAGTTATATCGATGAAGCGGGAAGTTTGTGTGAGCGCGATAGAGCTTGGAGCAAGGAACTAATTACACATGCAAAGAACTACGAACAGTGCTACCGCCCCAAAGTAGTCTGTCACAATGATCTTGTTGCGGAGAACATTCTCGACGATGGTACGCTTAGGTTTATTGATCTTGAGTATGCGGTAGCTGCTGATCCGATTTTGGATCTAGCTAGCTTGGTTGCTATGAATGATTTTGAGGGGGATCAGGTAAATTATTTGTTATACAACTACTATGAAGGGGGATCACCCTGTAGTACCCAGAGTTTTTTTAACATCGTTCGGATGACTCGCCTGCTGAGTTATTTCTGGTGTTTGTCGCGTATGCAGGAAGCTGAAGATTCATCTCCGTTTAAGCTTTTTGCTGCGGAGATAGCGGCAATGCTAAGGTAATACGTCATGTCTAAAGTTGGTTTCATAGGGTTAGGGGTCATGGGCTTTCCTATGGCTGGTTGGCTGAGTAAGTCAGGCCACAATGTTACTGTTTTTAATCGCTCAACTGAAAAGACAAAAAGATGGTGCAAGGAATTTCAGGGACAGGCAGCGTCTAGTCTGAAAGAACTGGCTGTCGATTCAGAAGTGGTTTTTGTGTGTGTGGGTGATGATCCAGATGTCAGGGAAGTACTTTTAGGTCCCAGAGGTGTGCTGTCAGAGATGAATTCTGGCTCGATACTCGTCGACCATACTACGGTTTCTGCCGAAGTCGCTAGAGAAGTTGCTGAAGTAGGTGTTACCAGGGGCATTAGTTGTTTAGATGCGCCCGTTTCAGGTGGTCAGTCTGGGGCTGAGGAAGGTTGTCTGACAGTTATGGTGGGAGGTGAAATCGAGGCCTTTGAGCGCGTAGTGCCACTAATTGACTGTTATGCCCAAAGAGTGCGTTTATTGGGCCCATCCGGATGCGGGCAGCTAGCCAAAATGGTTAATCAAATTGCGATTGCTGGATTGGTCCAAGGCTTAGCAGAGGCACTTAATTTTGCGCAGCACGCAGGCCTGGATCCGGAGTTAGTCGTAGAAGTGATTTCCAAAGGTGCTGCGCAGTCTTGGCAGATGGAAAACCGCTGGAAAACAATGGTTAATAAGGAGTTTGAGTTTGGTTTTTCTGTAGAGTGGATGCGCAAGGATCTTCGAATTTGCCTCCAGGAAGCGAGAAGCAATGGGGCAGAGCTTCCGGTAGCGGCACTGGTAGATCAATTTTATGCAGATGTAATTGCTCTTGGTGGGCGTCGCTGGGATACGTCAAGCTTAATAGCCCGATTGAACCGCCCCAATGACCACTGAGATGAATCCATTGCTTGCTGACTTGTTGCGACTGCTACGACTGGAGCGTCTCGAAGAAAATATTTTTCGTGGAGAAAGTCGTGACATTGGTGGGCCGCGTGTATTCGGCGGGCAGGTGCTTGGGCAAGCGCTTACTGCTGCCACGTACACAGTTGACGGCCGAGATGTGCACTCCCTCCACGCGTACTTTCTCAGGGCTGGGGACGTAAAGGCACCTATTATTTATGAGGTGGATCGGGCAAGAGATGGCAAGAGTTTCTCGAATCGTAGAGTGGTTGCTATTCAGCACGGCCGACCTATATTTAGTCTGACAGCCTCTTTCCAGAAGTGGGAAGAAGGCCTTGAACACCAGGTTGATATGCCGGATGTGCCTGCACCGGATGCATTGGGGAGCATAGCTGAGATTGAGAAAAGTGTACTTGAACGATTGCCTGATGAGATGCGCCATTTTCTCACCCAGCAACGTCCGTTTGAAATTCGTCCCGTAAACCCCGTCGATTTAATTTCAATGAAACCGAGGAAGGCACAGCGCCACGTCTGGATTCGCTCCTTAGGCCAACTTCCAGAGGACCCGGACCTGCATCGTAACCTGTTAGCCTATGTTTCAGATTACCAGTTGGTAGGTACGGCTACGCTTCCCCATGCTGTTGGATTTGCGGATAGCAATGTGCAGATGGCTAGCCTGGACCATGCCATGTGGTTCCACAGACCATTTAGGGTGGATCAGTGGTTGCTCTACACGATGGAGAGTCCCAACGCGTCTGGTGCTCGTGGGTTGGCACTTGGTAGGTTTTTTACCACCGAGGGTGTGCTAGTTGCATCTGCTGCCCAAGAAGGACTAGTCAGAATTTGGTGAGGGAGAGTTCTCTACTGACTCAATATCCAATGAAATGGATTCGGCATTGCCAAGTTGCTTTGCAAGCTGCTTCCCCTGAGAAGGGTTACGTCCAGACAGTACCAATGGAATATCAGGGTGACGCTGCCTGAAAATTTGTGCAATTTGACTCCCCACAACACCGTAGCCACCAACAATTAATACCGCTTTGCTGAAGTCGACTTTCATGATTTCTTTAATTCATTCCCTTGTGATCGACCATGGGGCCATCAAATACATTCCTTAATTTCTATACTTCAGAGCATTAGTTTTTTTCAACACTGTAACTAGTAACAATTTCGCTGCAGGGTTCTTCGGTACAGCCTTCAATATTTTTCACGTAATCTACTGTCACCCGATCTGTTGACACTGTGACATTTAGAAAACCTGCGTTTTCAAACACAACTCCATTCTCTGTGTCGTAGCCTTGGGCTGCAGCTGAGAAAGTCAGTTGATCTTGGTTATACTCGCCGCCGGCGCGCGCTGGAGTAGGAACTAGCTGGTAGATTATTCCGCTTGGGTGCTTTTCTTTTACATAAAGATGATCATGCCCGTGAAAAACAATCTGCACATTGTTCTCGATCAGTAATTGCTGGATGGGAGCTCCCCAGCCAGGTCGGTACGCATCAAATTCATAGGCTTCCAAAGATGAATCAACACGCCGGATGGGATATTTGTCAAAGTTACTACTATCTGTTCCAACCATGGCGTCAAATCGTTCGAAATTACTTGGATCCCATTTTTCAAAATCTTCAGGGGTGCGCCCTCCCCATTCGAAATAATCTGAATACAGAGCCCCTCCCCGAGAGCGGCCATAGGGATTACTTAAACCCCCTACCAAGTGGTGAATAAAGACAAACCTAAATGTTGCATCACTGCCCGCTAAAGTTTCTTTTAGCCAATCATATTGCTCGCGCCCCAAAGATTTGGCCCAAGGGGCACCTGAATTTTTTTCCCAAAACGGGTCTAGGATTACAAAGAGTGCGTCGCCCCATTCCCAAGAATAGTATCCATCCTTACGTCCGATAAAATCATATTCAGTAGTGCTGCCAGAGTAGAACCCATTATCAGTAGGTGATGGAAAATACTTCTTGCGGGCATTTACCGCCCAAACGGCTAGGTTGTCTGGGGTACCATCTAGCCGAAAACTATCTTCAGCCTCGTGATTGCCCTGCACTAGCATTATGGGCACGGAAGACCCGGCCTGGCTCATCAACGAGCGCAGATATAGCACGTCATCAAGGACTTCAGCTTCAGTTATTGGCGCAGCCTCGACACGCTCTTGTATCGCAAACATTCCATTGGAATGATTTTGGGCAGTCATAAAGGTGTCGCCAAGGTCAACCAAAAAGTCCGGTTCGTAGCGGAGTAAGCTCTTCATGGTTTGAGCGAAAACTCTATCGTCAGATTTTTCGCGAAGACATCTTTCACCGCACCATTTCTGGAATCGTGTACGAGCCCCTAAATGAGGGTCTGCTTGAACAGCAAAATTGAACGTTGATCCCTCAGCTTTTTGAGTATCAAAGCCATATTCGGAACTCGTTGCAAAGCTTTGTGAGGAATCAGTTCTAAATCGAATTCGATAAAAATACTCGGTGTTTGCCTCTAAGTTATTGATGTCAAAAACATGGGCGTCATCTTCTTGAACAAGTTGAGCATCGGTGGAATGTGTGTATTGATCAGCCGAACTACCATATTCCAGATACACTTCACTACCAGAAAAAGCCAATAGGCTAATGGCTACGCTGGTATCTGTCGGCCGGCCAACTAAAATATTGCCGTCAAAGGCGGCTTCATGAACGGTTGTTTCAGGCAGAGAGCAAGCTAATGCAGTACTCAAAAAAGTAGCTGTCACAATTGATTTATAAATATAGGTTAATTGGCTCATTTATCAGCTCCTTAGGATTCAGGCAATAAAAACACATCGGATGTATTGCCACTCACTTTAGCCTTTTCTTGATCTAACGCGAGGCAGATTTTATCGTGCTACTGCTTCATGAATAGAGAATAAATGGTGTGGAATGGGAATTTTACGGTGAGCGTACCTTTAGTTTTTTGTAATATTTTTTCCCCAGCTCTACATAGTGATCGGCTGCGTATCTAATATATGAAAGCTCCTCATCCGTGAGTTCACGGACCCGCCTAGCTGGCGCACCTATGATTAGCGACCGATCTGGAAATGTTTTCTTTTCAGTAACCAGTGCACCGGCACCCACCAGGCACTGCTCTCCAATTGTTGCATAGCTTAGTATCGTGGCCCCTATGCCAATTAGTGAATTTGAGCCTACTCTGCAGCCGTGTACCGTCGCAGAATGACCTATGCTTACGCCTTCACCGACGATTACCGGCGCTCCTTCGTCTAGATGCAAGACGGCGCCATCTTGAACATTAGATCGATCTCCAATGGTGATCGCATCTGAATCTGCTCTTAGCACCGCGTTAAACCAAATGCTGACATCTCGGCCAAGCGTAACCCTACCAACCACCGCGGCATTTGGCGCGATGTAATAGGCATTCCCAACCGTTTTGACGCGGTGGCCTCCCAAATCATAGATCATTTTGCTTTCGCCTCCAGGCCGAGATGCAACCAGTTAATGTGCCATCCGTTTGATATGCATTAAACGCAACTATAAAACAATAGATTAGGCAATGTTGTCGGAGTATTGCCTCTAAATTTTTGCTTGATCGGCGACGCCCTGAGTCGCCTTGGCAATGCTGTCACTGTCGCCTAGGTACTCTGCACGGATAGGATGGATATCTTGGTCAAGTTCATATAATCGGGGTATCCCGGTTGGAATATTAAATTTTGTGATTTGGGCATCAGATATTGTCTCTAAAATTTTAACCAGTGCCCGTAAGCTGTTCCCATGGGCTGCTATAAGAACATGTCGGCCTGAGAGGAGTTCGGGAACGATTTGTCCGCGCCAGTAAGGCTCCACTCTGGCCAAGGTATCCTCTAGAGATTCAGTAGTAGGGAGCTCCGAGGATTTGAGTTGCCCGTAGCGAGGATCGAAAGATGGATGACGCTGATCGTCGACTGCTACCGCTGGGGGGGCTATATTGTAGCTCCGCCTCCAAATTTCAACTTGGTCTTCACCATGTTTAGCCGCAGTTTGTGCTTTGTTTAGTCCTTGCAGTGCGCCATAGTGGCGCTCATTGAGTCGCCAGTCCCGTTTTGTAGGAATCCGCATAAGGTCCATCTCTTCCATGATCAGCCACATTGTTCGTATTGCGCGGACCAGTACCGAAGTAAACGCGATATCGAATCTTAGCCCAGCTTCTAGCAAAGTTTGGCCCGCTAGTTTTGCTTCAGCTACCCCTTTCTCTGTGAGATCTACATCGGTCCAGCCCGTGAAGAGGTTTTTTAGGTTCCACTCGCTTTGCCCGTGACGTACAAGCACGAGTTTTCCTGGCTTTATTTTTGGATTCTTAGTCATACGGGCATGAATTATTCAATGTGTTTGTTGGAGGATCAACCCAGGCATAATTCTCTTGCTAGGGAATATGAGCTGTTGACAGATAATCTAGGCTTTGCATTTCTTCCAAACGGCTTGTTGTGCGTTTAAATTCCAACTTCAGGCGGTTGCCTTGATAAAGTGCATTTATCGAAACACTCGCAGAAAGCATAAGTTTTACTCTACGGTCATAAAATTCATCTACTAAAGCAATGAACCTGCGAGCTTGATTCTCAAGTTTTGAATTGAATTGTGGAACGTTTGAGATCAGCACTGTTTGGTAGCAACGTGATATTTCTATGTAATCGGAATAATTTCTTGGTCCATCACAGATTTGCGAGAAATCAAACCAAATTACCCCATCAGCTACTCGACGAGCTGGGATGGTGCGACCAAGTATGTTAATAGCGGATATTTTTTTTTCTTCATTGGTTGCAGTTGCTTCGAAGTGTTTTTCCAGCTCGCGGTCCGCAGCTTCTCCTGCATGACTTTGGTATACATTAGCTTGTTCTAAAATTTGAAGTCGATAATCTAGGTTTCCATCGACATGTACTAACTGCATATGTTTCATTATCACTTCAATTGCGGGTAGAAACTGTTGCCTTTGAAGACCATTTTGGTAAAGATGGTCAGGCTTTACGTTTGATGTTGCTACTAATGCGACGCCACGATCAAACAACTCAGAAAAAAGATTGCCTAATATCATGGCGTCCGCGATATCTGTTATAAAGAGTTCGTCTAAGCAGATTACTCGTGTCTGTTTTGCTAGTTTATTCGCCGTATGTTGTAGTGGGTTAGGCTGATCGCTCCTTTCTTTCAAGTTCTCATGGATGTAGCCCATAAAGCGGTGAAAATGTTTTCTGAGCTTATCTTCAAAAGGCAATGTTTCATAGAAAAGATCCATAAGAAAAGTTTTGCCTCTCCCTACGTCCCCCCACAGATAGGCGCCCCTCGGTGGAGTGAGAGGCTTGCCAAGCAGGTGGAAAAGTGATTTACGCCAGCCGTTGGGGGCACTTATCGATAGGTCCTGATAAACGCGTTGTAGACTTTCTACTGCATGTTCCTGCGCGAGATCCCGTGCAATATCTCCTTTTCTGAGATATCTTTTGTATAGCTCGGCAGGCGTGCTCATTCAGCTTAATTCCTTGCGATTCAAAAAATGTTTTAACGCTTCCGGGTTTGCTAATGCATCAGCGTTTCCAGCTTTTTTCCCGTGAACCATGTCTCGTACGGCTATCTCTACAACTTTT
>Ga0315336_1002918_pt1 | contig 24381 bp, 27 predicted proteins | sample ASW5metaG_FD_204512 | JGI IMG/M metagenome (GOLD analysis project Ga0315336, IMG submission 204512) | Ammonia-oxidizing marine archaeal communities from Monterey Bay, California, United States - ASW #5 | ecosystem: Environmental > Aquatic > Marine > Intertidal zone | place: USA: California... | reverse complement strand
TCTATGATCGACGGCGCATATGCTGGGCCAGCGTTCATTAAAATCAGTCCTGCGCTGAACAGCACCGCTGCAATGATGGTGATTCTGCTCATTTGGGTTTCTCCTCAAATGATGATCCAATCTTCTCAAAGGGTGACAGCATAACTGACTTCACCAATCCCGCAATCTCTGCCAAACTTCCCCCCATGAGATACATCCTGACATCGATGGTCCTTGCGGTCCTCCTGTTTCCCGCACTCGCATTGGGGGAGACGGTGAAGTGGAAGGACCTGGTGAAACTAGACGGTCTCTTATACAAGAAGTTCACCGATGTCCCGTTCAGCGGAGAGGTGACAGGTAAAGCGGTGGCGTTCTTCCGGAGAGAAGCCCCTTTGACCCTCCGGGGTCGAGTCAAGGACGGGAAAAAAGACGGTCTTTGGGTCCGTTACTGGAGAACCGGAAACTTAAGGTCGAAAGGAACCTACAAGAACGGGAAGAAGATTGGTCCTTGGGTACATTACTACGACAACGGAAAGTTAAGTTCGAAAGGAACCTTCAAGAACGGGAAGAAAGACGGTCCTTGGGTCGGGTACGAACCAGACGGAAAGTTAGATTCGAAAGGAACCTACAAGGACGGAGAGAAGATCAAATAGTCGTCCGCTTCATGTTGGCGACCTCCCGGAATATGGCTACGGAAATATTTAGTGACAGCATAACGGACTTCACCAATCCCGCAATCTTTGTCAGACTGTCCCTATGAGATACATCCTGACATCGATGGTCCTTGCGGTCCTCCTGTTTCCCGCACTCGCATTGGGGGAGACGATGGATGACTTGGTTATAACGAGTGGTCTCTACTACAAAAAATTCACCAATGTCCCGTTCACTGGAAAGGTGACAGGTAAGAAACAGGGGTCATTCAGAAACGGGAAAAGGGTCGGTGTTTGGGTCGAATACAATAAGGATGGACGTGTATCGACGGAAGTAACTTACAAAAATGGAAAGAAAGACACTTCGGTCACGTATTACACGTATTGGAAAAACGGACAGTTAAAATCGAAAGTAACCTACAAGAACGAGAAGAAAGACGGTCCTTGGGTCCGTTACTGGGAGGACGGACAGTTATTGAGGAAAGGAACCTTCAAGAACGGGAAGAAAAACGGTCCTTGGGTCTGGTACTACAAAAACGGACAGTTATCGACGAAAGGACCCTACAAGAACGGGAAGAAAGACGGTCCTTTCGTCCGTTACTACGACAACGGACAGTTAGACGAGAAAGGAACCTACAAGAACGGGAAGAGAGACGGTCCTTGGGTCGGAGACCACAAAAACGGACAGTTAAGATGGAAAGGAACCTACAAGGACGGGAAGAAGGACGGTCGTTGGGTCTATTACCACAAAAACGGACAGTTAAAGTCCAAAGTAACCTACAAGAACGAGAAGAAAGACGGTATTTGGGTCCGTTACCACGACAACGGAAAGTTATATTCGAAAGGAACCTACAAGGACGGGAAACAAGACGGTCCTTGGGAATATTACAGCGAAAACGGAAAGTTAAAATTGAAAGGAATCTTCAAGGACGGAAAGAAGATCAATTAGTCGTCCGCTTCATATGTGGCGACTCCTCGCAAAAGCTGGCGTCAAAAAAACCCACAGGCCCTTTTGTTTTGCGTTAATTGGTTCGCTCCTGGAAGTTCACACAAGCATCATAGACCTTCTCATCATCCGGCAAGGGTCCGACCTGAAAGAGCTCGGGAAAGAGCTGATTCATCCCCTGGCGATGAATTGAACCGCCTCACTCGGATACCGGCTTCGATGGTTAGGGCCGTGCGGGTGCTGGAGAAGAAGCCGTATCTGGGTGAGTGAAACAGAACCCCTCCCCGACGGATGCCGAGGAGGGGTTTTTGTTTCTAAGAATGAAACCCTAACACTTCTGGTCCTTCCAGGAGAAGATTGAGTAGGACTTATGTCCATCTTTAAGGCCTTGCTCGTATGCACAATCAAGTCTTTTGGTCGTTGTAGTTTCTTTTCTACACTTCTTTTTGGCTTCGCACTGCAGATAGTAACCTATACCGGCGGACTTTTTTGTACCTTTTTTTATGCAACCACTTCCCGACTTCTGAATATACGTGCTAATGTGTCTCGGCAAACGCCAATTAGCGGGTCCCGGGCATCTAAGAGTATGACGCCCCGGTGTACCCCTGTCCTTCTTAGCTTCTGCTGTATTAATGGCACCAAAGCTCATGCCCAGGATGAGAGTCATTAGAAACGCTCCGAGAATCTTTGCAACAGTCATGATTTGTCCTCCGGGTTAGTAAAACAGTTTGTCTCAACACTGCCTAATCTCATATTGTACAATTTAGCTAATGACTTCATCTGACTATTGCCAGTGTCGAGACAAACTGTTTCTTTAATTGAAAGGAAGGGTTTCCACATGAATATTGACGAGAGATTCGAGAAGCTAGAAAAGCAAAATGAAACTTTCGCCGGACAAATCAAAACCCTCAAGAAGATACTCGGGGGCGTTGCCGCCCTCGCCCTCGCCGCCTTGGTTGGCGGAACGGCGCTGGGAGTTCACGCCGCGAACGGCAAATTCGACATCATTACGGCTAAGACCCTCGAACTCAAAGGCGCCAGCGGGAAAACTCGCATGAAGCTCGAAGGTGCGAATGGCCAATTGAGGTTCTATAACTCCAGCGGGAGAAATAGCATATACCTCGGGTCGGAAGGCACTATCACACTCTCTGACTCCACCGGATATAATCGCATATGGCTCTACGGGAAGAATGGCAGTTTCATAGCGAGATCCATTGCAGGCAACCCTAACATTTTCATTTAAGGGCTATAGTCCTACGTCGCACACGCATAGCTATAGTCCTACGTCGCACACGCATACCGCCTCCTCGAAATCTGCCAGAAAAGGCTCCAATAGACATTCACATACGATAACGGTGAATAAATAATAACGTTCTCCAGAAACAAACAGCCCTCCTCGGCATCCGTCGGGGAGGGTTTCTGTTTCTCTGGGCTGTCAATCTCCAAGAGAAGGCCCAACCCCAAACACCCCCTTTAATTCCCCCTGATTTTCTGCCAGTATTTTCCTATGAGAGAATTTACTGCACTGATCCTGTTTGCCCTTGCCGTTCTGATGTTGTCCCCCACAGAGGGCTGGAGTCTGCCTCCGTGTCCGGGTAGTCCGACTCGGGATGCCGGGGTAGCTAGACGCTGGACGAATTGCGTGGGCACCTTTACCCATTTCAGCGGCCCCAAATATGCCGGTGAATTCAGGAATGGCCTATTGCACGGACAAGGCACCTTTACCTTTGCCAACGGCGACAAATACGTCGGGGAATGGAGGAATAACAAACAGCACGGACAAGGCACCTATACCCATGCCAACGGCAGGAAATACGTTGGTCAGTACAAAGGTGGCAAAAAGAACGGACACTTCACTGTTACCTATGGCAGCGGCGCCAAATACGTCGGGGATTACAGGGGTGGCAAAAGGAACGGACAAGGCACCTTATCCTTTTCCAACGGCACAACATACGTCGGTGAATGGAAGGGTGGCAAAAGGAACGGACAAGGCACCTTATCCTTTCCCAATGGACGAGTACTGGAAGGCATATGGAAAGACAATAGATTTCAATACGCCAGAAAAGCTCCCTAGGGAGGGTTTCTGTTTCTCTTGAACGTCAAATCACGTTTTTTTAACCGCTCGAGAAAAAAACGGCCTCGTCAGAAGCTCTGTAAGCGGCGATCTCACGGCGAGTAGGGTAGTGGGGTCTACGTCCTCTTTATACCCGTTTGGATACATTTTTCCCAACTTCCACTGCGAGGTGTCGTGTCCTTGTTCGGCTGCTTTGTGATACCACTTCGCTGCTTCTTTATTGTCTTTGGTAACACCCCATCCGTTTTGATACATCCTCCCCAGATTAATCTGTGCCACTGCAATTCTTTTTTTGCTGCCTTGCGATACCATTTCAGGGCCTTCTGGTAGTCTTTTTTTACGCCTTCACCTCTTTGATACATCAAGGCCAAATGGTATTGCGCTTTTGCGTTCCCGTGCTCTGCAAGTGCCATGAATTCTTTATATGCAGAAGCAAAATATTTTATTATCTAGCGCAGCCATTCCTTCACGAAAATTACCTTTGTAAGGCCTTGAAATTTTTTGTAGCTTTCTTTCTATTAACCCATCACCTCCACCGACAATAAGACTTTCTGGATGGTTCTTATATGAAAGGAAAACCTTCTTTGCACCCGACCTTCCTTAATAATAATGTGCATATATTTTCTTTTTTCGGTATGGATGACTATCGGTCCAACATTCACCTCATTGTGGTGGTTGTATCCAATCCGGGAATTCACTTTCACTTTCCCATCCACGACCATTTCGACAAACGAATTTGGTAAAGCACCTCCAAATCCATGCCCTCTTGGAGGATAAATTGTGATGGTGGTTTTAACGATCTGTCCGTAAATTTTTACCTCACGCACATGCGTTCGAGGTTCTGGATTGGCATAATCGTTGGTAAGGAACATATTTTTTTCATTTTTAGCTTTTTCTTTCTCGGTCGAATCTTCGATTTCTACGTCCATAATTGTGACTCGGCCCAAATTCTTTTGAACCTGATAGTAAATATACTTATCAACATTATTCGCCTGAGCACACTGTGATGCCCCAACGCACACCGTGAAGACGATCAGACACAGGGTTTTCATCAGTCGTAAGAAGCTCATCCGTTCGCCCTCCGGGATAGGGGAATGAGCGCAGTAAATTTTCTCACAGGAAAGTACTGGCAGAAATGCAGGAGGAAATGAAGGGGGCGAATTGCGCCCGGTCAACACGGATCAGGGAAAAGACGGCTCTCAGAGAAGCTCTGTGCGGGGAGGTCTCGGGGCTAGGAAAAGAGCTGATTCAGCTCCTGGCGATGAGCTGAACCGCCTCACGCGCATTCCCACTTCGATGGTTCGGGCGGTGCGAGTGCTGGAGAAGAAACCCTATCTGGGTGAATACTGAAATTAGCTCTTTGGTGACAGCATAACTGACTTCACCAATTCCGCAATCTTTGTCAGACTGTCCCCCATGAGATACATCCTGACATCTCTTTTATTGACCTTAGTTACAGAGAATTTTGAATTAAGAAAGAATTTATAATGATGATAGATTTTAAGTTGAAATTAGAGACTGAATCTTTCTCTTTAATTCAAATGGAAGACTCTCATTTTGAGGAATTATATCTAGTTGCAAGTGATCCAATAATTTGGGAGCAACATCCAGAAAATGATAGATGGAAAAAGGAAAAATTTTCGATATTTTTCCAAACTGCCATTAAAAACGAATTAGGGTGTTTTGTTATACTCGATAAAAAATTAGATAAATTAGTCGGATCTACAAGATTTTATTTTCATGATGAAATAGATGCCTCGGTTAGAGTCGGGTACACATTTTTATCTCCTGAATACTGGGGAACATCTGCTAATCTCCAAATAAAAAAGATTATGTTGGATCATATTTTTCAACATGTTGAAAACGTTTATTTCGATATAGGCAAAGAAAATTATCGTTCAAGGAAAGCAACTGAAAAATTAGGAGCATTGCAATACAAAAAAAAAGATGGTGGAAAACTAATATATAAATTATCTAAATCTGAATATCGCTTATAAGTCATGCCAGTCATGAGGGAAGAAAGTCGGTCCTTGGGTCAAATACGACGACTACGGACAGTTAGACGAGAAAGGAACTTACATGGACGGGAAGAGAATCAAATAATCGTCCGTTTCATGTGTGGCGACTCCTCTCAAAAGCTGGCGTCAAAAAAAACCGCAGGCGCTTTTGTTTTGCGTTAGTCGATTCGCTCCTGGAAGTTCACACAAGCATCATAGACCTTCTCATCATCTCCAGCAGGGGTCCGACCTGAAAGAGCTCGGGAAAGAGCTGATTCGGCTCCTGTCCATCACTCTCCTAAGTAGGGTTTCTTCTCCAGCACTCGCACCGCCCGAACCATCGAAGTGGGAATGCGCGTGAGGCGGTTCAGCTCATCGCCAGGAGCTGAATAGTCGTCCGCCAGAACCACCTTGTCTTTTGAGGATTCAATCACCACCCCGACAGAGCGAACGATGGAGTGGTGCAAGGAAGCACCCAAGGTCGATGAGCATATTGCCGTATGGGTCAGGCCGATAGAGAAGGTTTCATCCCAGGAATCTGATCCGCTAATTCCCTGAAGGGTTCATCGTTTCTACAACGCAAATTTAAATGGACACCAGATTTAAAGGTGCTAGTGGAGTTCATCGCTTCACTCCCTAATGCTCCCATACTACAGCCGCACAGACCTAGTACGGCCATCATACACATTCTAAAGAGCGTCATGGAAGATGCGAAAACCTAACAAGGCAATTAGCAACTACCTTACCAATGAACTTATATCCGAAAGGCGTGGGATGTGGATCTTTCTTATAGTAGATTGGACGCGAGGAGGTTTTCGCCTTTTTTCTCATCGCTTCAGTTGTGTCGCAAATCTTGATTTTTCCATTAATTCTTTGCTTAAATTTATCAAACATGAAGTCGTCAACTTTTTCTACACTGTACACATTCGACTTACGAGGATGAATTATTAAAATTATTTTCTTTTCCTGTCCAACCAGGTGCGTAAATTGATTCACCAATGACGCCGAATATCTGGCTAAGTCGCGATAAAATCTCTTCTTTGGTTCTCTATGTTTATTGAGCGCCTTTTTCCGTTCCCAAAGTTCGTAAAGTTTGGGGTTAGCTTTATAGGCCTTCACCTTTGATACTTGAAAATTATTTGTTGCAGGGTCATGTTCGGTGAAGGAAAACCCTCTAGCATGTAAATTATTCAGAATCGAAAAAACCGTATATGAACGAATCGGCGAGTTGAGCATAAATTCAATGGCCGCATGATAGACAAGATTTCCTCTGAATGTTTTTCTGATAGCGAAGTTTTTGTCGATGTACCCGGGCAAAGAGTTGATAAATTCGTCTAAGGTTATCGGTGAATTGAGATTATCGAGAAAATCGCCGATTCCGTTAAACGAAACCACAACGCCCGTATGGGGAATACGGCCTTTTAGCCTTTTGTACCGATGCAATGAAGAAAAGGTACTCCCCCCAACCGAGGCCAAATTCACCATATCCACAATTTTTGACATTCTCTCCGAGACTGGCACCCATCCATTCCGACTTGGTTCTACCGATCCGACTCCCCGGGCAATCGAATCTCCAAAAACCAGGAATCTTTCAGGCTTCTTGTCGTCGAGTCCATTATCGAAAAAGCCGATGTCCAGGCCGTTCAGTCTTATCGACTTCCATTTGTCCGTGTACTCTCCACGAAAATTAGAAAAAGAAAGTCCAACCTTAACACCGATCAATTTGAGATTTTCGCTCCACTTATATCTGGCCCCTACTTGTTCAAGTCGTTGGTAGGAGCTGAAGAATTTAGAATTTTTCATTTGGGTCCATTGAGGCTTAAATATATATTCGAGTGCTCCAAAATATGCGACCAGAAATATAACGAGTAAAATGGCCTTTGATTTAATTTTGATAATCCCAGATACGGCAGTGAATATTGTTGCCGAAACTGCAGGATGTGAATGGATGGATAGTCCCAAGACTGGATGAACGAGTAGAGCTATAACTCCAAGCACACCAGCAGGGAGAAAAACCTTAGCTAAAATGACTGGCACGATAGCCCTCTTCCGCCTACGTAATATCCCCAAGATGCCAGCCGCGGTTATCAGGGCCACAAATGGCAGCCACCACATTACATTCGCCGGTACCCTAGCACCGTCTGCAGGCTTGATGAGAAAAATCGAACCGAGATGGAACAGGTAGTTCCTCAAATCTACTCGACGAATCGAGAGACGACTGTCTGGGACGCGCATAAAGGATAATTCGTATTTTTTCTCTTTAGTAACATAGGGAATAAAAATGAGAACTCGACTCCAGTTCGGAGCCGAGGGAAGATGGCCCACCACTTTATCTTTGAAGCGGACAATGACTGGTTCTGTCCCGTCCAGAATATAATCAATTTGAAGCAGATAAGTGTCAGAAGTGTAGGTCGAAATTTTCATCCGCGCTAGAATTGCGAGGGCATCGATCGTTCGACCTCTGCCTTGCCTCAGGGCAGGTGGCGTCCAGTCCCCTTTCACCGCAATCGAGGCCGGTTGAAATCTCTCGTTACGCACCTCTGGCGCTGAATCAGAGGTTAAATGAAATGCTAAGCCCGAAACGAGAAGCGCTAGGCCTGCAACGAACCAATTTCTCATTATTAATAGCACATCTTTCGTCGAAAATTCATTTTATACACGATGGAAAAAAGACATTCAATTTCACTGCCTAAAATTGAAAATAGATAAACGAGCGCGAGCCATGGGCCCCCAAAAACAGTATTAGCAGCGCCGCCGAAAAAACCACCGCGAACTTCACTGCACCCGGAAAAGCCAAGTAAAATTTGCAAACCGAGTCGTTTTTGATCATCGAATCCATTGTGATAAGTGCCAGCAGACTCCCCAGAACAAGGTAGGTAGTATCCAGATTGCCTTGAAATAACAAGGCTACAGATCCAGCGGAACCCGAAGCAAAAGATACAATTTTCCAAACGATCAGGAGTGCATCACCGGAAGAATTTGCCCTAAAGAAAACCCACGCCAGACACACAAAATTAAATATCACAAATATTAATAGAGACTTCGCGAGTACACCTCTGGGATTAAACACTCTACTGCCAAGCTCCGTCTCTCGAATATTTTTTTCTATGAGCAAATAACTCGAATGAAGAATGCCCCAAATGACGAATGTCCATTGCGCTCCGTGCCAGAAACCGGAGAGCGCGAAAGTAACTAATATGTTTCGATAAAACAGTTTTTTACTGACATGGCTCCCACCTAGAGGAATATACACATAATCTTGGAACCACCGAGATAATGATATGTGCCATCTCGTCCAAAACTCAGAGAATGACTTGGAAACATAAGGTGTTTTAAAATTCTCCATGAGCTTAATCCCCACACACCTCGCGCTTCCTACCGCGATGTCACAATAGCCTGAAAAATCGCAATAGATCTGAAATGCGAACAGGTAGGTTGCGACAAGTAAGCCAATACCGCTTTGGGATTCCACGGAGGAATAAGCGCTGTCCACCAAGGGAGCGATGTTGTCAGCCACGACCAGCTTTTTAAAAAGTCCGTACAAAATCCAGTGTATTCCGCTCACAACGCCATAGAGGGTGGATTTAGGTTTTTCCCTTTTAATTTGCGGCAGAAGATTTTTCGCCCTTTCAATTGGCCCTGCGACTAATTGGGGGAAAAAACTAATGAAACTGGCGAAATGGAGGAGATTTCTTTCTGCTTGAAGTTCCCGGCGGTACACATCAACCGTGTAGGCGAGGGCCTGAAATGTATAAAAAGAGATCCCCACGGGAAGAAGAAATTCAAGATGCCGGAAAGCGGTTCCTGGAGCCAGTAAATTCACATTATCGATAAAGAAATTGTAGTACTTAAAGATTCCCAAGATGCCAAGACTGGCTAGCGTTGCAAGCCCTAGAGCCAGTTTAGAGCTCTCCCGCCTGTGTTCAATCCACAATGCCGCCAAGAAATTCACAAAGGTTGTAAAAATAATAAGTGCAAGATATTTAGGATTCCAGAATCCATAGAAATAGTACGAAAAAGCAAGAAGTGACCCGTATCTGATAAATCGGTGGGGAGCTCCAATATAGACAATAACAAACAGAATGAAGAAAAGAAAATATTCAGTTTGGGTAAATAACATCCTACAGAATAATCTCCGATGGTTGCGCTATCCCTGCACGTTAAACTTACAAATAAGACTGGAGCTAATTTTCCCTAGTCGAAGATAATAGGATAACAAATCTTAGAGCTATGGTATGCATGGCGAGTTGGTAATTCTAGCTGATGATAGGGCTTTTCATCGCTGTACTTCGCAACAAGCGGATTCATCTGCGGCTGGGTTTGTTCATCTTCCGCACGGTCCATGCTCCCGAAAGAGGTGCGCGGGAAGGTCCGTTTCTTGATGGGTTAGAATATTACAAGATTTTGTAGGATCGGACCAGACACCGAACTTTCAATATCTGTGTAGAAATAATGTGTCAGAGGAGATTTTGAGGAAGCAGGCCTCTACTTCACGTCAATCCGCACGACGTAGGGTGAGTATCTCTTGAATATTTCCCTTGAGCTGAACTTCCGTTTTCTTCTTCTCACTTGAATGCTGAACTGGCGAGAGAGTTTTGCCTGTTTGAGTGCGTGAACGGTGGTTGAAATCTTTGTCCCGAACCGAACATTCTCCACGTCTCTTTGCACAAAACCAGATCAGACCTCACAGCATATGTTCATCTGATACCATTGGAAATACCAGTATTGTATTAGGATTCAGGTCGGTAGGATTGTTTTATTGGTATTATTCCTCGAACACCACCACGTGGGTTTTCGGTATCACCTTTTCTTCTGGGGATCAGGTGATAATGGCAGTGAAAAATGGACTGCCCCAAGTGAATAAAATCCGATCCATAATTTATATAAGTGATAATAAACATATATATTAAAATAATAAATATTTTACAACATCCACAATTAGATCGGATTCTAAATATAAACGATAATTCCATACTGCGAAGGGATGCTTTCCAGAAAAAAGGGTGACTCGATTTGGGATTGCCAAATTTAAGCGCCATGGAACGGAACGGGGCGGATTGTAAAAACTCAAAGTGAATCAGCGGGCAATAAGAACAAAGGTTTTCTATGACCTACATCTTCTATGATACGGAAACCACGGGATTAAAAAATGAGTTTGACCAGATCCTGCAGCTGGGCGCCATTAAAACCGATGAAGAGCTGAATGAAATAGACCGTATCGTTCTCCGTTGCAGGCTTCTGCCTCACGTCGTTCCCTCTCCCAGAGCGCTTCAAGTCTCGAGAACTACGCATTCAATGCTGATCGATCCCGGACTTCCCTCTTACCGCGAATTCATGTCAGCCATCCATGCAAGATTCAGCGACTGGTCCCCATCCGTATTCATTGGCTTCAATACGGTTTCGTTTGATGAGAATTTTCTGAGACAAGGATTTTTTCAAACGCTTCATCCCGTGTATCTGACCAATACGGATGGGAATACACGGGCCGACATCCTGAAAATTGCCCGGGCCATGCATTTATATTTTCCGGGGGTCATTACTGTTCCCAGAAACGAGGATGGCAAAGAGAATTTTCGCCTGGAAAAACTGGCCTCTGCAAACGGAATTTCCCACAAAGCTCATGACGCGATGGGAGATGCAGAAGCAACCCTGGCCCTTGCCCGAAAAATGAAAAACGAAGAGCCGGAAGGATGGAACACCCTTTTGAACTGGAGGCAGAAGCGAAATGTCTCGGATTTTTTGTATGAGCGGGAAATGGTTTCACTCTCGGACTTCTTTGCGCGGTCTTATTCCTGGGTGGTGACCTATTGCGGAATCAATCCGGAAATTGACTCGCAGATCGGCGTTTTCGATCTGGCTCATGAACCAGAGGATTATATGAATCTGTCCGTAAACGAGTTGATCGATGTATTGAACGACTCCCCGAAGATTATACGAATTGTGAGGGCAAACGCTTTTCCCGTTCTCATGCCCCTTGAAATGACCCCGGGGAGCCTTCTTGGTGAAAAGTATCCTGCCGACCTTTGTTCTGAAAGGGCCCGGACGATCAGGGGAAATTTTGATTTTCAGGAACGTGTGGGAGAGGCGATACAATTGCGCTACGAGGAAAGATCCCCTTCTCCGTATCCTGAAAAGCAGATATACGAGGGGTTTCCCCGTCGAGAAGATGAGCGCCTGATGCAAGAGTTTCATTCCGTTGGACCGGGAGAGCGAAAAATCCTGGTCGACCAAATCCAGGATTCTCGGCTCAAGGAATTCGCTTTAAGGCTAGTATATATAGAATCTCCGGAATTCCTCTCTCAGACCGAACGGACAACGCTCGAACAATGGCATTCAGAGCGGCTATTCAGTGATGATCCGAACGCTCCCTGGCTTACTGTCCGCAAGGCTCTGAGCGAAATTGACGCTTTGATCGATGAAAATCAGGGGGAAGAAAGAGAGCGGCTGGAAGATTTGAGGGGGTTTATCCGAAATATCCGGGTGTAAATGTGCGGAATTGACCGGGCCTCCTCACGGTCCCAGCGCTCTCCATAAAATTATCTGGATTGAACGATCTCTGCTAGACTTCCTTTACATCCATTTTTTTCCTGCATGCCCTCCTCCGCCCAGGAGGTGTATCGGATATGCCATCCTCAGACTGGCTCGATCCTCTGCGGCATCCAGACAGACCACGTTCTTGTCACAAAAAAAACCCTGATCCGGAGGTGCGACAATCGAACCCTTCCGAGCTCTGCGTTTTCATGTGCCGCATTCTTATCAATCACCTTCAACCAGGACCGGACCAGGGCTGGCGTTTTTCACCACAGAATGGGGATAAGAATGCGCCACGACAGAGAAGCAATGCAGAAGAATCCAAATTCTTCATCCCCCATGGCTACGAAGAAGCGTTGAGGTGGTACCGAAAAGGCGCGGAGAAGGAAAACAAAGATGCGCGGGCGGTCCTTGATGAGTTGTTTGCGGAGGGACTTGGCGTTCCCCGAAACTCTAAAAAAGTTATGCAGTGGCTGGATAAAGCGGCGAAATATAGTGACGCAAATATACAGTACGAAGTGGCTGTATGCCTTGAATCCGGGTTTAATCTTTATGGTTCTCGAGAAGAAGGGTTCAAGTGGAACCAAAAAGAAGCAATGCAGGGACACAAAGGGGCTCAGTTAAAACTTACTGAGATGTATGACGGCAAATGGGCATTCCCCAAAACGATCAAGAAGCGGCGAGCTGGCACAAAAAAGCTTCGGCGAATTGGTACAAAAAAGCTGCGGAAAATGGAAGCAATCCGGCACAGTTCAGGCTCGGAGTGAAATTTGAAGAAGGAATCCTCTTCTCGCAGGACTACAAAGAAGCCTTCAAATGGTATCGAAAAGCGGCTGAACAGAATAAACGTGCACGTTTCCGTCTGGGGGTAATGTACGCAAAAGGGCTGGGCGTGCCTCAGGATTACTCTCGTGCGCATATGTGGTTTGGCGCAGCAGATCCAGATGTAAAGGAGGCTGGAAAGAGTAGACGTCTTATTGAAACGGCAATGAATCCCTCACAGATTGCCGAAGCGGAATGTCTTCTGGGTGAATGGTTGTATTCGCGCAGGGCCCTCGGCTATAGAGACATCATCTGGTGCTATGAAAAAGCAATCGGGCGGGGGTGCAAACGCGCACAGTTCAATATGGGATTACTGCACTCTCAGGAAACCGCCGTTCTCCGAAACGATGTCCTGGCACATATGTGGTTCAGCCTTGCGGGCTCAGACGGAAATGAAATTTCAATCAAAGCCAGAGATGCTATTGAAAAAATAATGACTCCACCGAAGATCGCGCAGGCGAAAGACCTCGTGAGAGGCTGGATGATGAAGAATCAAAAATAAGTCGCTTCTGTCCTTGCAGTCGCATATACCGCAATGGAGATCTGCCAAATGAAGTTCATCGAATATTGCCGAAAATGGATCAGGAACTACCCCATTATTTGTATCAGCCTAAAAGGTCTTGGAGGGACCGTTTTCGGTTTGATCATCGGCTACTTCATCTGGGGTTGCGAGAAATAGAGAAGATCGCGATGGACCGGGAAAAAATGGAAGCGGATGTGGCGCTACGGAGGATGGAGATTGAGATCAAGGCCGCAGAATCGGCGACGAGAAGCGCGGCGTGAGGACGTTATTTCTTTTCTGCCAAGGCACAGACTTGATTTAGGTCACGTTCCATCGCGGAGCCCGGCTGAGGATAAACCCACGGTCGAGTTATGTCACTCGTCGCGCTCGGATCTCCTTGAGGCATGGGTTGGGGGTAAGTACTGAAAGAAAGAATTCTTTTTTCCCGGGGGATCCCGCAGTCAGCCTCACTAAAATATTTAGCCGATAAATCTCCAAGCCTTCGTTTTGCGAAATCTTGTAATTGCCCAAAAAAAAACAGATCTTTTGTTTTTGATTTGGATGCGATCAAAATCGATATACATACGATCCCCACGGACAGTTTCGTCAACCTTCGTCCACTCAGCAAAATAGGGACATAAACCCCAACGAAGATAGGAATGTGGCGATCAGGATGAGCTTTTTCATTTCTTTTCTGCCAAGGCACAGACTGTTTTTAGGATAGCCTCCATCCCAGAGCCCGGCATAGGATAAGCCCATTCTTGAGTTTTGCTAACCGTCAAGAGCGGATCTCCTTGAGCCATGGGTTGTTTGTAAAAACTGACAGTAAGAACTCTTCGTTTCCGGTCACGAAGGAAGCCGTCGCGGGGGTTGCCGCAGTCAGCCTCAGTAAAAGCTTTATCCGACAAATCTCCGAATTTGGTTGGTTTTGCATAATCAATTAATTGCCAATAAAACACAGATTGTTTGTTTTTGATTTGGATTAGATCAAGATCGATATAAAAACGACCTCCAATTTTATTTTTGCCATGCAACGTCCACTCGGCAAAACAGACGGACGAGAACACCAATGAAATGAAGAGTGCGGCGAGCGGGATGAATTTTTTCATCCTGGAATTGTGCCAGAAAAGAAGGAGCGATGCATGAGAAAAAGATTCTGGCGGCACGGCCTGGATGACTTTCGGCCCTATCCGCCGGAGAGCGCGGTTCCTCCTCGATTTGGGCAAGCCCCCCAGGTGATCAAACCCTTCACTCCTTACCAGAGCGTGGTGGACCGCGATGAAAACAGGGTGGGCGATTGGATCATGACGCGGGAGGCCCACCGGGAATCGTTGCGCCGCAACAATTGCATTGAGATGGGAACCGAAAAACCCGATTGGATGAAAGAGGGCGATTACATCAGATCGCATGGCGGCACCTGGGAGGATGTCCCGGATGGCCGCAAAGAATCGTCCGATGACCCGCACGTTTCGTTTGAATGGCAAAACGCCCCAATTTCGGTCAAGGCATCTACAGCAATTCTAACACGGTTCCGCCAGCGCCAGCGCTCTCCTCCATAGCAAGAGTAATCTGTAGCACCGAGCGCGCCGTCTCGCCGCTGCAAAGGGGCACCTCTTTTCCGGCCGTCACCCGCTCGATGAAGAGCCGCGTCTCCTCACGCATGGGACCGTAAAAATCCCCGACAGCCCAATCCCCCGGCATCATCGTGCCCAGGAAGACGGTCTCCAGTGCCGGGTCCGGTGCGGGCGTCGATTCATTCGAGACGAGCAGGGTTTCCTTGTGGCTGTCGTCCACGGTAATGGTGCCCATTGTTCCGAAAACCTCGACCCCCATGGAACAAATGTAGGCTGGCCACCGCTCGGGCAAGATCCACGAGACGCCCAAGTTCACGGTGACACCATTTTCGAAGGTGAGGATGGCCCAACCGTAATCGCCGAGCCCCTTGGGGTGCTCCGCGAACACCCTGCTTCCCCCCACGGCGTAGACCCGTACTGGTCGCAGCGGCGCAAAGAACCAGAGCGCCATATCCACCATGTAGGCGAGGGAATTGGTGAAGGGACTTACCGTCTTCGAGCGAGCGTACATCTGCCTTGCGTCCGAACGCGGGTGGTAGATAGACATGCGTCCAGTCAAAACCTCGCCGAGGCGGCCTCTATCGATCTGCTCCTTGACGGCGAGAAACCGGCGGCGGAACCGTTGGGTATAGCCGACATAGAGTTCGGTACCCGTGCGCGATTGGACCGTTAGAATCCGGTCCGCATCCTCTAGCGTAAGCGCGATCGGCTTCTCGACCAGAACAGGCTTGCCCGCCTTGAGCGCCATGCAGACGCTTTCGGTATGCGCGCCCTCGGGCGTCGAGATGATCACCACGTCCACATCGGGGTGTTCGATGACAGCACGATTTTCTGCGCTATGAAATCCTGCTTCGGTCTGTTGTGAAAGGGCGGCGGCCCGGCCTGGATCGATGTCCGAGAGAGCAAGGAATGTCACGGCCGGATTCGTATTGGCCAAGTGAGACCGGATGGTCCCCATCCGCCCTACGCCGATGATTCCGACTCCGATGGTCTTTCGAGAAAACGTCATGGTGTGTCCTCCATTCCCCAGAGTTTCTGCCAGATTTTTCTCCCCTAGCGCTAAAAGGTCTAAATGTCCCATTATAAAACCATTCCATCACCGTGGAGTAGTTTAAAAGAGTGACTATTTTTCTGATGATTACTCGCAATATCTTTGTTTTTCGGTAAATTTCTAAGAGTGTTTAGAACGGTATATTAATTATTCTGTTATTTTACGATATGATCGTTTCACTTTATTACCAATTAGAAGTAACGAACTTGAAACTAAAATCTCTAGAAATGTAAGGAGAACAATAGTGTCAATGTCTATACAAGTGATGTATCCGATTACCGAAACAACAAATTTTGATTACGATTATTATTTTAGTAAGCATATGAAAATTGTTGGAGAAACCTTGTGCGAGCATACCCAGAGTACGCTTGTTACGAAAGGTATTGCTGGTGGACCAGATGTTCCTTCTGGATATTATGCTATTGCAATCATGGTGTTTGAAGATCAGTCCACGATGGATCTAGCCTTATCTAAGGTAGGCACTGCACTTGGTGATATACCAAATATTACTAATACGGAACCCGTTATGTTATTCGGCGAGGTTATATCCTAATTCAATTAATATAAATCAAGAGTGATCGAATTTGATCACTCCTTGAAACCACTCGGTAACAGTTGAGTAACCCATTGATACTATTAAAAGGCCCTCCTCGGTATCTGTCGGGGAGGGGTGTTTGGTTGTGGGGATGAATCCTTACCGATTGAACTTCTGATACTCTTTAGCCCATGCGTTGCCGGACGTACCTTCCAGTTTTATTTTATTTATTCCTCTGAAGTTCATGAGATAAATATTTCCAAGCGCGCCATGGAGCTCTATGCGTTTCTTCCCGCTGGAGTCTTTGACGTAGATGGTCTTGGCCGTAATGGTATCGAATTTGCCGTTAGCAGCATGAACTCCCAGCACCGTCCCGCCAATCAGGGCGGCGAGGGCGAGGGCGGCTACGCCCCCGAGCATCTTCTTGAGGTTTTTGATTTGCTTTTCTAGCGTCTGCACTCTTGAGTCGAGATTCATGGGGTAATCCTTCCATTTTAAAAGAAGATGCGAATACCCTCCCCCCCCCCCCGACAGATGCCGAGGAGGGGTGTTAGTTTCTGGAGAACGATAGGGTTCTCGATTGGGTATTATTTCCTCCCTATTATTTAAACCCACTAACAAAACTGCATTCCGTGCTTATGATGTATGAGGCAGTTTCATCCCTGTCAAATTTCTGGTTTGTGTTTCGTGCATTAAATATTTTTTTGTAAAATTCTCGATTACAACGATCAACATACATACGTTCTATACTACCAATCTTAATATATGCTTCGCAGCCGTCGACTCCCTTTGCAATTGGCTGACCATGCCCTCCGTGCTTCGGGGGTAGACGCATCAACGATCGTACCGTCACGGCATAATTTTTCCCGCAGGGCATTTTCTTCCGTTTGTAATTCCAATAGATATAACTTCCAGCACTCGCGCCCTCAGCACCTTTGGGACAAATCCTACCTTCAATTCGACAATCATATCCTCGACAGGATTTTGCTATCCTCCAACTGTACGAATAGGCAATACTAGGCAATACAAAAACCAACAAAACAATTAATGCGTAAGATGTAATCTTTAATTTCTGTAACATGAAACCTTCCTTTCAATGAGAGAAATGGCTTGTCTCAAGACTGGCAATAGTCACATGGAGTCGTTAGCTAAAATGTACAACACGAGATTGGGCAACGCAAAAGGAGGAGGTGCTTGGGGATGAAGCATTCTCTTAGAGAGCGACAGGCCAGAGAAACAGAAACCCTCCCCGACAGAGAGGGGAGCCGGAAAAAGCTGAGGCTTATTTCAGATCATATTGATAATGGAAACGGTCTCAACGAGAGCTTGAAAGTCACTTCTTGCGCCCAGTCGCCTGTATTTTGATATGCCCGCTGGAGTCTTTAATGATCTTTTCTATTCTGTGCCCGTTGATCTACTTTATTTTGTTCTGGAACGAATTCCGAACATCAAAAAAATAGCGAGAGAAACAGAGGTTGAGCACTGGGTCCGCTAGAAAATAACCCCTCATTTCGAGATCAATGTGAAAAGGGAATATGGAGAACTGCAGCTTGAGCGCCTGGCACGTATTGCAGATTACCTTCGCTCGGAATTGATGGGGGCATGGGAGCAGGACAAAAGGGAGTAGAAAACAAAAAGGTAACGATTAAATAACGTTCTCCAGAAACAAATACCCCTCTTGGCGCCACACTCTGCTTGACGGTTTCCGGAGTTCGTGTAAGTGTTTTTCAGATTAGTTAACTCAAATTCCTTTAATGAAATGGTGGATGGCATGATTGTAAGAAAATTCATTAAATTTGTATCTAAAAATAAAATTTTCCATTTGTTCTTAGGGTCTGTGACAATAATGTCAGGTATTAATGAGGTTTGGGAGACTATTTTTGACGATATTATTTCTGGAAATATTCATAGCGGTCATGGTGTGATTTTTATAGGCATATGGCATTGCGCCCGTAGTCTTAGCGAGTTTGTAGAAGCATCAGACTATTTAAATGAAGGTCTAGAGTAGTTTCTAATTAGAAGAATTTACCCACTCTAATAATCTTTGGTCAGTTGCGGCAACAAGAGATAGTTATTCTCCAAAGGAACCAAAAAAAAACGGAGAGAAAAATTTTAATTGACCCCATCTCAACTTAAAAATTACAAGACCTTTCTAGAGAACGTGTCCGTAAGAAATGCAAAGGGTGTTGAGTGAAGGTTGCCCCCACCGTCTAACCTGACGGAAATATGGTTTGGGTCCCATATCACCACCTCAGTTTGTAACTGCAATAGTTGCCCTGCGGTAAATATCACCGTAAGTTTATCCCTATTAGAATATTATGCTGTGCGGTAAATTGAGGGATGGACCAGCACACTCCATATCTAGCCTAGAATTCTGCAAGGGCAGCAACATAAAGTAAGGAGATCAAATCAATGAGTAGACTACTAGCAAAGTGTTTGGCTTTAGCTGTAGTCGGCCTATTCACCGTCGGAGCTCAACAAGCTAGCGGGGGAGGGTGGAAGGATGAGCTTAAACGAGTGTATGGGACATCGCATAAAGCGATCGGAAAAATAGGCGCCTGTAGGGAGGTGGGCCACCTGAAACGTTTGATCGATCACGTCAACAAGGCAATTGCATCAGGCTCAGCGGCGAAAATGGCCAAAGTTCTGAACAAAATGGGCGCTCACGTTTCGAAAAAGCAATCCGCTGGCGGAGCGACCGTATTAAAAGTGTTGATTCAGCGCCAAGAGGGTGTGCTTTATACGAGCTTGAAGTTGTCTGAAGCCGCCTGCCACGCTCGTGCACATTTGCATACTGTCAAGAAGGCCGAAAGTCACGTAAAGGCAGCGGTTCATCATGTGGCCTCTGCAATTACCCACGCCTTTCATCACCACAAGCACTTGGTCTGCAAACACTGGGGGCATGGTCGTCACAGGCATTATGCTTGCCGTATGCGCTGAGTATAGTAATTGTTAAACTACGCATACTTTTTCCGTTGTTAAGAGTCCCTTTACAATATGCCCTAACTCAACGTCATGTTTGCGGAATTCCAAGTGCTTCTCAGCACCTTCTTTGGTGCTAATGCTGAAATTAGGTTTTTCCTTTTGATTAGTTTGAAGTTTCAGGTATATCGACGGCCCTGCAAGTTCTGGCATACGTGCGCTCTTCTTTTGAGAAATGGCTAGAAAGTAGAGTGTGGGATTTGTTGACTGATCCATAGTCGCTAGGAAGTTCAATGGCATTTCTCGCACAGCCAAAAATAAAAAGGATAAATAGAATGAACAAAAAGTATTTATTTGAGGAATTTAATTGCACGACCTTTCCCTTCTAACGTCCCAGAGAAACATAAACCCTCCCCGACGGATGACGAGGAGGGCCTTTTAGTAATATCAATGGGTTACTCAACTGTTTCTGAGTTATTTTGACTGATGAAATAGCGAACTGTCGTTAATGAAATGAGCTGGCTTACGAAGGAAGAAGCCCGCCTAATTAATTTACCGCTATTTTGTGTACTTTTTAAAGAAAGCAAGGGTCCTTTTAAGGGCGTCGTTGGTTACTTCTCTGTTTGGGCCATCAAATTGTTCAGCGCAGACTGCTTCTACTCTTTCTAGTATACGACCCATTCTTTTTGGGTCTCTGTCAACAAGAAGTTTTGGGAAATATGGGAAACAATCCCAAGCGTGACCCGCACCCTTGTAAACGTGGTCTTCAAATTTGGGCGTGTCATGAATTTGGTTCCGTGCGGTAAAATAATAATCAAGTCTTTGTGTACTATCATCTTCGCCATGGAGGGCTAACAAGGGTGAACTCGTTGAGGAAAAATACTCCATGGGGTATTCAATTTCACCGTCAACGCTCGCTCTCCAGACACCGTAATGTGATGCTGCTGCATTGACTATGCCTTTACCCGCCAAATAACTAGCCCAAAAACCCCCATTTGAGAAGCCAACTGCGAAGATGTTTTTGCTGTCAATTTTGGGATCGGTCTTCATTAGTGTGATTATTGCAGCTAGTTCTTTTTCGATATCTTCACGATATTCAGCAAAAGTATCCATTCGGGTTTCGGTAGTAATTCCATGTTTTTCAAAAAAATTAGGTGCATACCAAGCATAGCCAGCTCTTAACCAGGTCTCCTTCCTGAAATTTTCAATATTTATTCTAGTACCTTTCAATCCTCCGCTAGTGTGAAGTGCTATGACTGCGGGGAATGGACCAGAGCCGGTTGGGTATGCCTTCCGATGGTAGATGTTGGTGCCAGCAACTTGGTTAGGGCATTCTTTGAAATCGTTGAAACTTTCAATCTCTGCTCCATCTAGACCAGCGTTTTTGTCGCAATCTATCTGATCGAAGTTAGCCTTCCAATCCCACGTCACTGGATATTTGGCTTCATTCTTTTGAAGTAACCCATCTCCGTTGGCATCATCTGCCTCAAGTGCTCTTGCAGATAGTTCCTTGTCTTGCGCTAAGACCAATGTCGGCAGGAGAGTAGTTAGAGTTAGAACTAAAGTGAATAGGGGCATGATATCACAGATTAAGTATTTTAATTTTGACATGAAAACCTTCCCGGTTAACGCTGATCAGTATGATCAATTCAGTCTATAATGCAATTTTAACGCCCACCAATATTGTAGTTTCTGCCATCCTCCTCTATCGCACCTCAATCATGACGACATAGGGGGATAGCTCGCGGAAGATTTTCGAGGGTGAACGCTTTCTTTTCCGGGCGCGGACCTGGACGTCGAACTTCTCCATCGCTGGCACCTGCTCTAAAACCAGAGACGCCGCCGTTGCTTTGATACCAAAACGCACGCCCTCCACACCTCGTTGCACAAGACCCGCCAGCGCAACGCCCACAAGTTCGCCCTTATCGTTCACGATGGGGCCGCCGCTGTTCCCTTTGTTGATGTTGGCGTTGGTGCGGAACTGAGACAGGTTATCGCCCATCCCCTTCGTGGCGTTGATTTCGCCCGAAACCATACTTGGGTAGCGGCTCAGGCTTGCCCCGAGCGGGTAGCCCAGTGCATGGGTCCTCTCGCCTACCCGTACCCGCGCCCCGAAGCGGAAACCGAACCCGGAGCGTCTGGGCCTCATCTTCAAGAGCTTCACCACGGCGAGGTCGTTCCTTTCATCTTTAGCGACGACGCGTCCACGGTAGCGGCGCCCTTTGGGGAAGCTGACTTGAATGACTCTGGCCTTTTCGATGACGTGGAAGTTGGTCATGATGTGCGTGGAGCCTTTGAGGTAGAAACTAGAGCCTGATGAGCGCCAATCGTCTTGCACCACAGGAGAAGTTTTTCTTGCAGTCCATGATTGTCTTTTCTTTTTCTCAAACTCCTTTTCGCGCTGTCTCAGACGGGCTTCTTTGCGCCTGAGTTCTCTCTCTAGACGGGAAAGACGCTCTTCCTTTTTTCTTCTGCGCCTCTCGGCAAGGCGTTTCTGCGATCTTCTAGGCGATGGATCTTTTTTGACGTATTGAAATTTATTGTCCTTCCAGACGCCTTCTTTTACTCGTCCATCGGCATGGGTAAAGGTGCCTTGTCCATTCCTTTTGCCATCCCCCCATTCCCCGACGTGTTTGGCGCCGCTGGCAAAGGTTGCGGTGCCTTGTCCGTGGAATTTGCCATTCCTCCATTCCCCGACGTATTTTTCGCCGTCGGACGCGGTGTAGGTACCTTGTCCGTGCTGTTTGCCATTCCTGTTTTCACCGACGTATTTGGCGCCGCTGGGATAGATATAGGTGCCTTGCCCGTTCCTTTTGCCATTCCTGTATTCACCGACGTATTTGTCGCCTGCCCATTTACTTTTTGGTCCAAAGATATAGGTGCCTTGTCCGTGCTGTTTGCCATCCTTCCATTCACCGACGTGTTTATTGCCGTTGGGATAGATTCTGCTGCCCACGCAATTCGTCCATTTTTTACTTAATGAGAACTTCCGGGCTGGACTCCCCGGACAAGACGGCAGACTCCAGCCCTCTGTTGGGGACAACAACAGGACGGCAAGAGCAAGCAGGATGGGTGCAGTAAATTTTCTCACAGGAAAATACTGGCAGAAGTGCAGGGAGAATTAAAGGGAATGTTTGGGGGATGAAACCTTCTCTATTGGCCTGACCCAGACGGCAATATGCTCTGTGACCTTGGGAGCTTCCTTGCACCCCCCTATTGTTCGCTCTGTCGGGGTGGTGATTGAATCCTCAAAAGACAAGGCAGTGATATCTTTTTCGGTCTATCTAATCTACCTTGTTTTGCTCACCGTTTATTTTCTGTGATCAAATCTGTTTTGGTCTGCCGGCTGGATGAGGGATTTTTCCGACATTAGACTCTAGCGGAAGGAGACGCAAAGATTGGGGTTTCGAAAGGTATTTTGATATCGTAAAAGAGGGAAGGTCGGCATTGTGCAATGAATAGTCAATCAAAACAAAGTGCGAATTTAAGAGGGGGCGCTCCGGGGACGCTTCCCAGGGGCGCGAATTCATTACAACAGGGGGAGAAGAGAAATGGCTGATAAGAATCGAAGTGTAAGAGGCTGGTTTGCGATCGTTGTGGCAGCAGTTTTCGCTCTGGGGGTGGTCCTCGCGGCCTTGCCCGCGGACGCGGGGAAAAAACCCGTACTGATTGGGGTGTCCATCGCCTTGTCCGGAAAGTTTTCCAAGTCAGGCGGGTTGACCCTGCGTGGGTACAAGATGTGGCAACGCGATATAAACGCGAAGGGAGGGCTCCTCGGCCGAAAGGTACAGCTCAAGGTCTACGACGACGAAAGCAGCCCCACCACCGGGGCGAAGCTCATGGAACGCTTGATTACCCTCGATAAAGTGGACCTGATTTTCGGCCCCTTCAGCAGTCCTGTGACTTACGCCACGAGCACCGTCACCGAGAAATACAAATTCCCGATGATCGCCGGGGGGTCGAGCAGTTCGAAGCCCTTCTTGCGCGGCTACAAATATCTTTTCCAAGTGATGCGCGTAAACAACGACTCGATGCTGGGCAATCTCCATTTACTCAAGCAAAAAGGTGCCAAGACATTGGCAATCATCCATTCCGCGAGCATCTACCCTTCCTCGCTCGCGAGGGGGTTGAAAAAAATCGCCAAGCGGTTCGGGCTCAAGCTTCTCTCGGTGGACAAGTATCCTCCAAAGACGATCGATTTCACCTCGCTTCTCATCAAGGTGAAGGCGCTGAATCCGGACGCGCTATTTTTGTTCGGCTACTACCCCGACGGGCTGGCCATCTCCAAGCAGGTCAAGGAGCTGGACCTCAACCCGCGCCACCTTTCCGTCATGCTCGGGGCCGGCTACGACGAGTACGGCTCTAAAAAAGGAATGGGCGCGGACTCAAATTACGTCGGAGGGTATACGGGATGGGAGCCTTTCCTCAAAACAAAGGGGAACAAGGAGTTCGTGAAGAAGTATTTCGCGCAATACAAGGACGACCGCTTTTTAGATTCCCACGTGATCTACGGGTACATTTCGGGCCAGGTGCTGGAGCGGGCGGTGAACCAGTCAGATTCGCTTAACCGCGATAAGATCCGCGATGCGATAGCGAAGATGAAATTCCAAAGCTTCATGCCGGGGCATTTCGAGGTGGACCCGAAGACTGGCATGCAAATCGGGCATCAATGGGCTTCTTTCCAGTGGCAAAATGGAAAGAAGGTCATCGTCTATCCCAAAAGCGATGCCACCGGCGAGCTTTTATATCCAGCCCCGCCCTGGAAGAGCCGGAAGTAGGCCAGGCGTTCCGGGCCCCT
>Ga0315336_1002917_pt1 | contig 24383 bp, 17 predicted proteins | sample ASW5metaG_FD_204512 | JGI IMG/M metagenome (GOLD analysis project Ga0315336, IMG submission 204512) | Ammonia-oxidizing marine archaeal communities from Monterey Bay, California, United States - ASW #5 | ecosystem: Environmental > Aquatic > Marine > Intertidal zone | place: USA: California... | reverse complement strand
ATGTCCTGACCGGAAAGATCCAACCCGGCGCGCCGCCCTGCCACTGCGGTTAGCATCAAGAGGCGGTTGTGGTCCACGCCGTTGGCCACGCGTCTGGGAGCTGGAAGGTGAGAATACGAAGTGAGGGCCTGAACTTCCAGCATAAGAGGGCGGCTGCCCTCCAGTACCGGCACAAGGGCAGACCCCACTGCTTGATCGTATCGCTGCGAGAGCAGGGTTTTGGACGGGTCAAGGACTTCGACTAATCCGGCCTCGGTCATTTCAAATACGCCCACCTCGTCGGTGGATCCGAAGCGGTTCTTGGCGCACCGCAGTAACCGAAAAGAGCCGAACTCCTGGGATTCCAAGTAGGTGACCACGTCCACCATGTGTTCCAAGACTTTCGGTCCTGCCACCAAGCCGTCTTTAGTCACGTGTCCGGCCAGCAACACCGGGACCTGCCGGGCTTTGGACCAACGCATCAACCTCAGTCCGGCTTCCCGTATCTGCACTACGCTGCCCGGACCTGAGGGCGCGTCCCGGCTGTAAAGAGTTTGGACCGAATCTATGATGGCCAGACCGGGCGAGGATTCTTCCAATCTGTTGACCACTGCGTCCACGTCGGTTTCCGACAGCAGAAAAACCCCTTTTCCAGCGAACCCCAACCGCTCCGACCTCAGCTTTATCTGCTGGGGCGACTCCTCTCCGGACACGTAGAGCACGGTGCGGCCGGAGGCGGCCATATCTTTGGCGACTTGAAGGAGTAATGTGGATTTGCCGACCCCAGGCTCGCCTGCCAGCAATATCACAGAGCCGGGCACGATACCGCCGCCAAGCACGCGGTTGAGCTCTTGGTAGGGAGACTCGATGCGGCGCTGGCTGTCCAATTCTAGGCTGGACAGCTCTTGAACGGGTTCGGCCTTGGCAGGGATCCAACTGGAGTTGGCAGCGCTGCTCATGGCCGGAGTGATTTCCACCAGGGGTTGCCCGGATCCGCAGGTCGGGGCGGGGCAGAAGCCCATCCATTTAGGGCTTTCGTAGCCGCAATCGCGGCAAAAGAATACTGTGCGGGGCCGTTCTCTGGGACGGGTCACTGGCCTTCCTCCTCCCTGCAACACGAATCGCTGGACATCATCGGCGGAGATGACGTTCGAGGTTAATCCGGCTCATTATAACAGCGGAAGGCCCCGCTTTAGCGGGGCCTTCTGTCAGTGCGAATCGATTGCCGACCGAATCTGAGATTTACGCTGGCGATGCCGCCTCAACCTGCGCCTCATCGTCGGAGCTTGTCTCCTCGTCGTCGGCTCTGGTCACTTCGGCTTTGCCCTTGTTGCGAATCACTACCACGTCGTCTTCCAAGTCCACAATCGCTATATCCCCGTCGTTCAAACGGCCACTCAGAACCTCATCGGACAGAGCGTCTTCGACCTCGTTCTGTATCAAACGGCGCAACGGGCGGGCACCCAATACCGGATCGAATCCCTTTTCGCCCAGGTGTTGCCTAGCTGTTTCGGTCAGCTCCAAGCCAACCTTTTTCTCGTCCAGCTCGGCCCTGACCTGGTCCATCATCAAATCGACGATGGCATGAATCTCCTCCTTGGTGAGTTGGTGGAACACCACCGTGGCGTCGATACGGTTTAGGAACTCTGGTCGGAAGAAGCGTTTGACTTCCTCCATGACCTTGTCCTTCATCCGGTCGTAGGCGGCGGCTTCAGTCTGAGCATCGTCACTCTTGACAGTGAAGCCCAGGGTCGTTTCCCGTTTGATTAAGTCCGACCCCAGGTTGCTGGTCATAACCAGGATGGAGTTTCTGAAGTCGACCCGGCGCCCGCGAGCGTCGGTCAACTGTCCAGCGTCGAAAATCTGCAACAGGATGTTGAAGACATCCGGATGGGCCTTCTCAATCTCATCCAGCAGGACTGCGCAGTAGTTTTTCCTGCGGACACCCTCGGTAAGCTGTCCACCTTCGTCGTATCCAACGTATCCGGGAGGAGCGCCAATCAATCGGGCTACCGTGTGCCGTTCTTGAAATTCGGACATATCCAAGCGAATCATCGCGTCGTCGTTTCCGAACATGAACTCGGCCATGGCGCGAACCAACTCGGTCTTGCCGACTCCGGTGGGTCCCAGGAACATGAATACACCGATGGGCCTGCGTTGATCTTTCAGACCAGCCCTAGCCCGCCGCACCGACTTGGCAATGTTGACGATGGCTTCGTCCTGGCCGATTATGCGCTTGTGAAGCTCCTGCTCCATGTTAACCAGGCGCTCTGTCTCTTCCGCAGCCAGACGGGTAACCGGAATCCCGGTCCACATACTGACTACTTCTGCTATGTCTTCTTCGGTGACCACCGCTCGGTCCTTGCCGCGGCCTTCCTGCCACTCCTTTTCCAGAGTGTCCAAATCTTCGGTGTGCCGCAATTCCCGGTCCCTTAGTTCGGCCGCCGCCTCGTACTGCTGAGAGGCAATGGCTTCGTCTTTGTCCCTGCGTACCTGTTCCAAGACTTCAATGGCGTCCTTTACCGCGGTCGGAGTAACACTACCTCGGAGACGTACCCTGGAGCCAGCTTCGTCTATCAAGTCGATGGCTTTGTCGGGCAAGAAACGGTCCGGTATGAACCGTGACGCCAGGGTAGCAGCGGACCTGATGGCCTCGTCCGTGATGTCTACCTTGTGATGGTCTTCGTAGCGGCTCCTGATACCCATGAGTATCGACACGGTGTCTTCGTTGGAGGGTTCTTCCACGCGAACCGGCTGTAGACGCCGTTCCAGCGCGGGATCCCTCTCTACGTACTTGCGGTAGTCGTCCAACGTGGTGGCGCCGATGCACTGCAACTCACCGCGAGCCAGAGATGGCTTGAGGATGTTAGAGGCGTCGACCGCTCCTTCCGCTGCTCCTGCTCCGACGATCGTGTGAATCTCATCGATAAACAGAACGCAGTTACCGGAGGCCTTGATTTCTTCGATTACTTTCTTCAGGCGTTCTTCGAACTCACCGCGGTATTTGGTACCGGCAACCAGAGCGCCCATATCCAGTGTGACCAAGCGCTTGCCTTGGAGGGTCTCCGGAACATCTCCGGAACCGATGCGCTGAGCTAATGCTTCAACGATGGCGGTCTTGCCAACGCCGGGTTCGCCCACCAAAACAGGATTGTTCTTGGTGCGCCGGCTGAGAATCTGCACGACGCGTTGAAGCTCTTGATCTCGGCCAATCACGGGGTCCAATTTGTCGCTCCGGGCGGCCACAGTGAGGTCCACGCCCAATTGATCAAGCGTGGGGGTACGGGAAGTGGTGCGGGAACCTTGGCTACTGCCGCTTCCGGAACTGTGGCTCAGGATGCGGTGAGTCTCGGCCCGGACCTTGTCCAGTGTGACACCCAGGCTTTCCAGAACCCCGGCGGCGACGCCCTCACCCTCGCGCAATAGCCCGATGAGGAGGTGTTCGGTGCCAATATATGTATGGTTCATCCGGCGGGCTTCGTCGACGGCCAGTTCGACCACCTTCTTGGCCCGAGGAGTTAATCCAATCTCGCCTTGGGCAGGCTTCTCGCCGCGCCCGATGATAAATTCGACGGCGGACCGGACCTTGCTCAGGTCCACCTCAAGGCTGGAAAGAACGCGAGCGGCTACTCCTTCGGTTTCCCTGACCAGGCCTAGGAGAATATGCTCGGTCCCGATGTAGTTGTGGTTAAATCGCTGGGCTTCTTCCTGTGCTAATGATAGAACCCGGCGTGCTCTTTCGGAGAATTTCTCGAACCTGCTTCCCATAACTAATGCTCCTGGTGGTGAAGGTGAGTTCCCTTTACCGCTGGAGTGTCTCCGTATTGGATTTGTGGCCGCACTGCAACTGGCATCCACTATCCCTTCCGCTCCGCCCACCCCACTCGCAATCCACCAAGCTCCAGCGAGCCGAGAGCGCCGGAGCTTGTCCTTTTCCAATGCAACAGGCTCAATTATAAATCGGGCCCATCGTTGTGTAAAGGTATGATGCCGCGTTTTAGGCGGAGGTGAAGCTGGATGGGTTGTTGCATGTGCCGTGGCTGAGAGCCTGCCACAGGTTCCAAACGGAGATCTACCGAAGATTCCGAGGCCTTCGCAAGGCCATGATTCCGTGGTTGGACAAGTTTTAAAAAGTAGATTAATACCCCCCGGCGGTGACCTATTTTCCCACCCCGTCACCAAGGCAGTATCGTCGGCGCTGCAGCGTTTCACTACCGTGTTCGGGAAGGGAACGGGTGGGTCCGCTGCGCTAGAACCACCAGGAAGTAAATCTAAAACGAGTATGCACTATTTTTCACAACCTGGCAATAGTATTTACATAGCAAAGATGTAGCAATACTGGGGTAACAAGTCGGCGGGTATATTAGCAGGAATGTGCTGTTTAATGACCCGTTTGATGGAGGCGTACTACTAGTTGACGGGCTACTATACAATGCTGGAATGCAGGCATGACGATAGAGGCATTCTGTAGAGTGTTTACGGAGAGATAATCGATTAGATGTATAGGTGTTTTCCTCGTTGACTTCCACTTCAAGTTACTGATAGAGTCAAGCGAACATAAATCGTATTTTTAGTCGAGGTAAGTGACGATGCCGAGACGCCTGTTTAAGGAACTGGAAAGGTCCTACGGCTTTGATGAAGTGGCGATCGTTCCGGGCCAGGTGACGATTAACCCGGATCTAACCTCGACCAAGCTGACCATCGGTGACCTCACTTTTGACATCCCTGTTATGGCGTCTGCTATGGACGGCGCTGTATCTCCCAACTTCGCAACTCTGATGCATGATATGGGCGGTCTTGGGGTTCTCAACGCCGAGGGACTGTACACTCGATACGAGGACCCCTATTCGGTTCTCGAAGAGATTATGTCCATCCCTCAGTCAGAAATTACCGAGCATCTTCAGCAGGTGTATTCCGAACCGATTCAAGAGCACCTGGTGGCAGAGCGAGTTCAGGAGATTCGAAATACCGGCGCAACGTGCGCCGTCTCGTTCACTCCCCAGAATACCAAGCGCATGTCCCCTGTGGCCGTAGAGGCTGGGGCGGACATGGTGGTGGTGCAGTCAACAGTAACTACCGCAAGGCATATGTCCCGCAGCTACCGCGGACTGATTTTCTCCGAGATGGTCAACTCCCTCAAAGTTCCGGTAGTGGTTGGCAACTGCGTAACTTATTCCGTAGCTCAAGAACTGATGGAGACCGGTATCGACGGCATACTGGTCGGTGTCGGACCCGGAGCAGCCTGCACGACCAGGGAAGTAGTCGGGGTAGGCGTCCCTCAAGTAACAGCCACGTTGGAATGCGCTGCTGCCCGTGAAGACTATTTCCGCCGCACCGGCCGCTACGTCTCTGTAATCACCGACGGTGGTATTCGCACCGGTGGCGACTTCTGTAAAGCGATTGCCAGCGGCGCCGATGGCGTTATGCTGGGCACACCCTTCGCCCAAGCCGAAGAAGCGCCGGGACACGGTTATAACTGGGGAATGGCCAATCCCCATCCGGAATTGCCTCGAGGTACACGCATCAAAGTGGGAACCAAGGGCACCTTGCAGCAGATACTCTACGGTCCCACCTCCAAGACTGATGGCACTCAAAACCTTATCGGCGCTCTCCGCGTCGCTATGGGGATGTGTGGGGCTTACACAGTTAAAGACCTGCACAAGGCTGAAATGGTCGTTGCTCCCTCCATCAAGACCGAGGGCAAATACTTCCAGATGTCCGATTAACCCGGTCACCTGACTCGGACCGATAGCCAACCTTCCTGGACACGAAGCAGCTACCTGTGTCCTCTGCACTTCTCCGCGACTTAATCGGGCTGGACTTTTGCCTTCGATCCAATTAATGTAGGGGCGCTTTAACCTCTTCTCATATACTTGCCTCGTTTCGTTTCTATTTCCCAAGGAGGTAGCTGCCATGGCGCCAACCATTCAGATACTTGATCCCCGTGCCGAAGATGTGCCTGAAGAGGTAGGTCTCAATTCCAACCTGCCCAATCTCAAAGGTAAAGTGGTGGGTCTTCTGGAGAACCGGAAGTACCACGCCGACGCATTCCTGCAAGAGTTGAAGGATGTTCTGGTTAATGACTACGGTGCTCAAAAAATTGTCTACGCCACCAAGTTTAGCTACAGCGCACCCTGCGCGCCGGAGACTTTGGAGTCTCTAGCGGAGGAGTGTGACGTTGTTATCCACGGGGTCGCGGATTGAGGATCCTGCACGACGTGGGGTCTCCACGACACAGTAACCACCGAATCCAAGGGAACACCGTCCTTGAGTGTTATCACTAGCTCATTCACCCGAGCCGCTCACGCCCGCACCACTGCTTTGGGGATGCCCGGAGCTCGAATCGTGGTGATACCCAGCCCACTGGTCACCAAGTCTGTGGACGACGTCCGCCAGATGGCCCACGACTTTGCTCCGGAGATTGTTGGCCTTCTGACTAGCGAGGTATCGGCCACCTAGGACAGCTCTTCTCATGAGTAATAATCGCAGGTATAGCCGAACATGGTAAGCCAAACAAGTCTCGAGTCCCGTCGGATAGACGTTGAGGACTCTTTTGATGTCATTCAAGATTATTATGACGAGCAGGGGTGGACCGATGGCCTGCCGGTGGTGCCAGCCACTGCGGATCTAGTCAGCCGGATGCTTGCAGGCTACTCTGGAGCGCCGAGCGACTCTCTGGGAATAATCCAGCCTCGCAACGCCAAAGTCACACTGGAAAAGCTAGCGATCAACTCCGTGATGGCGGGCTGCCGTCCGGAGCACTTTCCGGTGGTGGTGGCGGCGATTAAGGCGATGCTCCAAGAGGACTTCAATGTGGCCGGTATATCGTCCACCACTGGCGGTGCGGCGCCCGCAGTCATAGTCAACGGGCCCATCGCCCGGCAACTGGGCATTAACGGAGACGCCGGTTGTTTTGGCCCGGGGTATCGGGCCAATGCGGCCATCGGCCGGGCGCTTCGGCTGATGATTAGAAATGTGGCTGGGCTGATTCCTGGGGAGATGGATAAAGCTACCCTATCCACGCCTGCCCGGTTCTCTTTCTGCTTCTCGGAGAACGAAGACCGCAGCCCCTGGGAGGCGCGCCACTTGGAGCTGGGCTACAGCCCCACCGATAGTATCGTCACCGTGGCGGGAATCAGGGGTATCTACGTGGTGATGGAAACAACAGTGCCCACTGGTTTCGAAGTATTGCAGACGTTGGTCGGCACCATGAAGGGGTCGGGAGTTTCCAACTACTATCAGATAGGCACCGGCGCTCAGATAGTCTTGGTGCTGTGCCCCGAGCACGCAGCCGACATCCACGCTTCCGGCCTCTCCAAAGACGATGTTAGGCAATATGTCTACCAGAACGCCCGAATGCCGCTACGACAACTCGTAGGCGTGGCCCACTACGGTAATCGGAACTGGCCATCCTGGGTGGACGAGGCCAACCCCGACACTATGATTCCCATCGTCCGCTCTGCCGACGATTTGGTGCTTGTAGTCGCCGGCGGCGATGGCCGCCACTCGGCCTGGCTGGCTGGCTGGGGCGTGACTAGGATAGCGACGCAGAAGATTGACCTGTCCAGCTAGGCCACATTCCGGGAGCCGCTCCTCTCTTCCTGCTATCCCCGTTCGTAGAACGTTGCGCCGATATCTATCGGTCGGTGCCGTATTCGTTTGGCTTCAACAGAACCGTCACCGCTGTTAGGTCCGTATATCAACCACCAGTTGGTTAGACGGGCATCCTATGAGTTGCGACGGCATCAAACATCATGATGGCAAAGAACGGCCGGGGATTCCCCGAAAATTTGGCCGTAGAGTAAGCGTTGATACTTAACCTAGATAGGCATTTATCCGTGTAATATTAACGAAATCAAGAAGTATTATAGTGTTGTATGTTATTGAATCATTTGCAATCGTGCTATAACCGAGCTATTGGTTCGTACATATTGACGAATACCGTTATACGATGGTAAGATTCATCTTTAGAATCCGGAGGTCGAACATCATGGCTCAAAAAACAGTAGCTATCCCAATCGTTGAAGTAGACAACGCCCCGGTGTGCGCTCATCACTGGGTTATCCAACCCGCTATGGGGCCGTCAAGCCAGGGAATCTGCCAGATCTGTGGCGAATCCAAGGACTTCCAGAATTACGTGGAAGCCGCTTCTTGGGGCGATTCCAGGCATACTGACCGCTCCGAGGAATCCAGTAAAGAGGTTCTGGCGGTAAGCAAATCCTCAGACGAGGACGAAGAAGAGGAATAACCTGGCCCTCCGCCTCGGCGGGGCACCTTTTACTATAACGAATCCGATTTGGACGAAGCCCTGCATGAATGTGCGGGGCTTTTTCTATGTGGCCTGGGTAGCGTGTGTCGAAGTATCCACCCGAGGTATTCATTCATCACCATCTTTCGCTGAAGAAGGTTTTGGGTCCGTCTTTTCGCGATTCATTAAAGACGCGTATCGCATCCTTAACGACAATCGGCCAGTCATTAGTCTCGCTTCGCCGGCTACAATCAATGTTAACCCTCTTTCTTCCGGCGAACAGCAACCCCTAGTAGTCGGAACCGGGCAATATGGCACATATTGTGGGTTTCTTGGATTTTGCCTTGACAGGGACCTGTTAGTTTATGGATTATAATAATCCCTAACAGAGGTCTGAATGACAAATACGATTATTGATAAACGATTTACGCACTTGCACGTCCACACCGAGTACAGCATGTTGGACGGGATTAGCAGGATTCCCGACTTGGTTACCCAGACCAAAGAGTTGGGAATGGACTCCCTGGCAATCACGGATCACGGCTCCATGTATGGCGTGGTGGATTTCTACCAAGCTTGCAAAGAGGCGAGCATCAAGCCCATTATCGGGTGCGAGGTCTACGTCGCCAAAGGCAGTCGCTTCGACAAAAGCGCCAACGAGCGTAGTCCTCACCATCTGGTGCTGTTAGCCCGGGACAACACCGGCTATCGCAATCTGATGGAGTTGATTACCAGAGCCCATGTCGACGGTTTCCACTACCGCCCCCGCATCGACCGGGAATTGCTGGAGAAAAATGCCAAGGGCCTCATCGCTTTGTCCGCTTGCCCCTCTGCCGAGGTGCCTCGTCTTATCAACGATGGCAATATAGACGAAGCCAAGCGGGTTGCGGGGTGGTTCAAGGAGGTGTTCGGCGACGGATATTTCCTAGAACTGCAACGGCACGAGTACGTGCCTAATCTCCCTGAATTGAATCAGGCGCTGGTCACCATGGGACGGGAATTGGACATCCCCTTGGTCGTTACCAACGATTCCCACTACGTCAGACAGGTCGAGTCGCCTCTGCAGGACATCTACATATGCATCCAGACTAACACCACCGTTCAGGATGAGAAGCGTCTGCGGATGGAGGATGACTCCTACTACATCAAAACTCCTGAAGAGATGGGGCGCCTCTTCGCCGACTTCCCCGATGCGCTGAATAACACTGGCCTGATCTCCGACATGTGCAATGTGGACCTAGCCTTCGGACAAACCCACCTACCCAAGTACCCGGTTCCCGGTGATAAAAGTGCCGACGAATACCTGGAAGACCTCTGCTGGGAGGGATTCAAGCAGCGATACCCCGACTCCCCTGCCGATGCCGTGGCACGGCTGAAATATGAACTTGAGGTGGTCAAGCATACCCAATTCGCCAACTACTTCTTGGTTGTATGGGACATCATAGGATTTGTTCGGAGAAGCCAGATTCTCTACGGCGTTCGTGGAAGCGCCGCTGCCAGCGTTGCTCTCTACTGTCTCGGCATCACTAATGTGGACCCTTTGCAATACCGCCTGGTATTCGAGCGGTTCCTGAACCTGGAACGTAAGGAAATGCCCGACATCGACCTGGACTTCCAGGACGACCGCCGAGACGAGGTTCTCCACTACGTAGTTGACCGCTATGGCACCGACCGGGTTGCTCAGATAGTGACCTTCGGAACCATGGGAGCCAAGGCGTCGTTGCGGGACGTTGGTCGCGGTTTGGGTATGACCTACGGCGATGTGGACCGTATCGCCCGGATGGTTCCGCTCAAGGCGCGGACTATAGAAGACGCTTTGCGAGTCAACGCCGAATTTAAGGAGACCTACGATAGCGAGCCAGAAATAAAAAAATTGGTGGATACCGCCCAAGGGTTGGAGGGAATCGTCCACCACGTCAGCACCCACGCCGCTGGCGTTCTGATTGCCGACGAGCCGCTAACACATACGGTTCCTTTGCAGCGGCCCAGTCGCGCAGATGAAGACAGTCCGGTAATGATGACCCAGTACTCCATGGATCCGGTGGCCAAACTTGGCCTCTTGAAGATGGACTTCCTGGGTTTGACCAACTTGACTATTCTGGAACGGGCAGTCAACTTCTTAGAAAAGAACCAGGGAATCAAGATTGTCTTGGACGATCTCCCCCTAGACGACCAGGAAACCTTCGACTTGCTCTCGTCGGGCAATACAACCGATTTGTTCCAGTTGGAAAGCGCCGGAATGCGCCGGTATATCAAAGAACTGAAGCCTTCTAATATCGGGGACATCTCGGCCATGATTGCCCTGTATCGACCGGGACCCATGGAGAACATCGAAGACTTCATCGACTCCAAATTCGAGCGCAAGGCTGTCGAATATCCAGACCCCAGCCTCAAAGAGTTGCTGGACGAGACCTACGGCATCATCGTCTATCAAGATCAGGTGTTGCTGATTCTGCAGCAATTCGCTGGATACACTCTGGGCGAAGCTGACATCGTCCGCAAAGCCATGGGCAAAAAGATTGCTTCGTTGATGGCTGAGGAAAGGGAAAAATTCGTGACTGGGGCAGCCGCGAAAGGGTTTGAGAAGAACTTGGCAACCTCTGTTTTCGACCTTATCGAACCCTTTGCCGGATATGCATTCAACAAGGCTCACAGCGTCAGTTACGCTCTGATTTCCTATTGGACGGGTTATTTCAAGTGCCATTATCCCTTGGAATACATGGCGGCGGTGCTGAACTCTCGGCTGGACCACCCTGAAAAAATCGTAACCTCGATTAACGAGTGCTTCCGGCTGGGGATTCCCGTTCTTTTGCCGGATGTCAACCGGTCCGGAGAGTTCTTCACCATTGACCATGATAGCAACCCCACGGCCGGCATCCGTGTAGGCCTCGCTGCGGTGAAGACCGTGGGAGAAGCCGCCGTTCGCCCTCTGGTAGAGGAACGTGAGGCCAATGGCCCTTATGAGTCTATCGACGATTTCTGTCACCGGGCTGGTTCCAGGGGGCTGAACCGGCGTACTTTGGAGAGCTTGACCAAGGCGGGAGCTTTCGACACCTTGGCGAACCGGGGTGCCGTACTGGACTCTCTAGACCAGATAGTCGCCTTCGCCCAGCTTGAAGCCAAGAGCCGTAATTCCGGCCAGTCGAGTCTATTCGACGGCTCCGTTGGCGAAGACGCCGGCGGACTACCGGGCATCGAATTGGGTGATGCCGATCTTCCCCCAGAAGAGAAAGCCACCTGGGAGAGGGAGTTGATTGGAGTCTCTCTTTCCTATAATCCGATGTGGCAACTGGCCGGCCTGAACGCCGGGGACGCTTTCAACTCCATCGACCAGCTTGATGACGACATGCAGGGAAAATCCCTGTCTTTGCTGGGGCATGTATCGTCCATAACTGATCGATTCACCAAAGAGCAGAAAAAGTTCTTCGTGGTTACTCTGGATCTACTGGGCGGCACTGTGGAAGTGGTGGTTTGGCCCAATGTTCTGGAGCGCACCCAGGCGTTATGGACCGAGGGCAAAATACTACGGGTGATAGGTAAATTGCGGATGCGCGGGGACCAGCTTTCGCTGGCTTGCGACCAAGTTCAGGAGCACATGACTAATCAGGCGCTATCTTCGAAGGGAAACAGTCACGGAATCGGCGAGAGCAATGGCAATGGTAACGGGAATGGGCAGCAGGCCGGCAAGGGAAACTCCAACGGGTCGTCTAGTGGACATTCCAACGGAGCTAACGCCGCCCAGCCGAATCCGGACCTCACTTCCACTAACGGAGGGTCTCACCGGACTTTGTCACTGGCCGTCAGAGAATCTGACAATGCCATTGACGACGCTCACCGGCTTCGGGAAGTCATCGGCGTTCTGCTGGAATATCATGGCCAAGATCGTGTGAATCTGGATATTCATACCCCAACTGGGCGTGTGATTATGGATCTGCCGCCGGTTAACACCGGTTACTGCGATGAACTTGGGGAGCGGCTCGCGGCATTGCTCGGCTCCGATTCGGTTCGCCTCGACAACGTCAAGGAGATAGTGGCCGGTTAAACCCAAACGTGGAGCTTGTGCGGAATCCGTTTCGGCATGCATTGGCGTTGCAGGTCAGTTCTGTACGACGTTGGGTCGTATCACCGCCAACCACATGTTCAGAGCCGCCCACAAGGCGATGTCAGATGTCAAAGGTCGCTGGCGCGATATTATTGGGAGTAGCTGGGCTGTAGACGAGGCGTGCGCCACGGTTCCTGAAGTCTTTGCTACTGTCGGGTTCGACCGGATGACCCGCAAAGATAGAGAGCGAACCGAGGTGCGCAGGCTATTAGGCTCATCCTGAGTTAATGCCGAAGGCCGGTAGGTAGAAAAAGGGCGATGGCTTCAGCCCGATGCTATCCTTGGGGGATGAAACTCTTGATGAGTGCCGCCAACTCCACCGGCTTGTGATATCCGATGTCGTGGATGGTGTTGGGGATCCAGTGTACCTGTCCGTCTTTTAGGTCCTTAGACGCCGCAGCCACCATCTCCTCCCGCCGGATGGAGAAATCCGATCCAGCCCGCTCGGGCCTGGGACCGGCGGCCACAATCATAGTCGGGCATGAGATGTTGGGCAGAACTATGGACGGAGGCTGGTCCCACATGGCGCGGATGACCTGAGCATGGTTGTCCGGGTGCAGGATGTCCCTGATTTGCCCTTCGTTATCCTCATAGACCATGGTTTGGACGATGTGCTCCAGGGTGTCGGACCAACAGTCAGCCAACTGCACCCGTAAACGGTCAAGAAACTCCACTCGCGTACCGGACACGTCCCGGGGCCGCACTCGTTGGGAGAACTCTTCCCAGTTGATATCCCGGGAGTTTTGGCCACCCAGAAACCCTCCGTCAATCATCACCACACGGCTCACTCGCTCCGAATGGCGGGCGGCGAAGTTGGTAGCTACGTTACCACCCCAGGAATGGCCTAGGACTGACGCCTTATCCATTCCCAGATGGTCCATGAACCTGGCAACGTCTGCTGATAGAGTTTCCCAGTCGTAGCCGGTGGACGCTTGGGTGGTTTGTCCATGGCCTCGCTGGTCGGGAGCGACGATGTGGTAGTGCTCTCGTAGGAGTGGGGCGACGATGTCGTACCAGTTGGCCGAGGAAGCCAGACCGTGCAGCGCCACTACCGGCGGACCGTCTCCTCCCCAATCCAAGTACCTCAAGCGCAGTTCACCTATGTCTGCCCAGCACTCCACCGGACCGTTTGACATCGAAACCGAATTAGTCAAATCAAGGCCTCCTAGCCCGACTAAGCGTACTATCGTGAGTGCCCCAGAGCTTGTCTTCTTTGGGTGTTGTCCGCATTATTGTTGTCTTTTTGTTCCATCTGCAAGAGCTTGGCTTTGACACTAAGTCCCCCGGCGCCGTAGCCTCGGAGGTCACCGTTGCTGGCAATAACCCTATGGCACGGGATTATTAGTGCATAGGGGTTCTTGGCCATCGCCTGTCCTGCTGCCCGCGCCGCCAAGGGCCTTCCCGCCTCCGACGCCAGCCAGGCGTAGCTGCGGGTTTCTCCGGGAGGAATCGTCCGGCAAGCGGTCCAGGCTTCGCCGAAGAATGGCGGTACGCCTCGCAGGTCTAGGTCTATCTCGTCCAAAGCGCCGGTTTCTCCCTGAAAATACCGCTCTAAGCACGAGACGGTATCGGTGAAACTACCGGCATCTTCGGTGGCGTGGTCCAATGCGGAGCCCAAGTCTTCCAGTACTTCCTGAGGGTTCGGCTTGAAGCTGAGCCGGCTCAGGCCAAAATCAGAGCCGACGAGACCCACCCAGCCCATGCTTACCTGGCATATGTGATAATGGTCAGGGGTCATGTACTTCTCCGGCGCAGAGTTCGCAGCAACAATGGCATGCGCAACGCAAGCCAAGCTTGGGAGAGATCGGCGCGCTGGTCATCATTCAGTTGTCTCTGTCCGTATCTAGCGCGGACATAAGCATCTATAACTACCGACAATTGTTCGCGGTACTCTGGCAAAAGTTGAGTTAAGCGCTGGCGGTATTGATACGGGGTTTGATGGTCGATCGGCCCAATGGATGCCAATCTGCCAAGAAACGCCAATCTCCGATAGGCTATTCGGGGGTCCTGAGCAGGGTACATGAATCGCCGCCACAGCATCTTAACCACCAAGCTTGCCACAATGACCGCGCCGAATATCCCGGCAAGCCAATAGATGATTGTAGTTAGCTCTGCCCCGAACACCGTTGTCTCCGAATCCCCGCTGCCTCCCTGAGGCTGAACCAGCCCAGCGTCGCAATCTTCAAAATCGTCGTCTTCGCATTCGTCCTCTAGGATATCTTCAGAGGGGGTCTCCTCGATCTCTTCCCCGGTCTGAATCTCTGGCGGAACCGGTCTGGGGAAGGCCCTCCCGGGCGTTGGCTCTTGTGCTATCCATCCGTATCTGGGGAAATAGACCTCAAGCCAGCCGTGGGCGTTGTTGTCTAGGACCATGTAGATATTTTCGTTGAGAACCTTTTCACCTTGCGTATAACCCGTAGCCATCCTCGCCGGCACATCCACCGCCCGCAACATGACGGTCATGGCGGAGGCGAAATATTCGCTATAGCCTTGTTCCAACGTGAATAGGAAATGGTCCACTCCATCGGCATCGAAGGGAGGGGGATAGACCGATAACGTATAGGGCATGGCCCTCAGATATTCCTCGATGGCTTTGGCTTTATCGAAGGGGGTTTCCGCATCGGCGGTCAGCCTCTCCGATAAATCTCTAACTCGCTGCGGGAGGGTGTCTGGAAGTTGGGTGTATCTCTCTAGAACCCATGATGGATAATCTGTTCCGGCGTTCCTTAGTTGGCCGGCGGTCGCCAGCGAAATCGATGATGTGATTTCGTAGGATTCCCCTCTTTTAACGTTGCGGTTGGGGCTTCGGACGGACAGAATATCCGCTTGCGCCGGCAGAACGTCTGCGACAACGACTTCCTTTATGAGACCGTCATTGGACCTTGAGACATCCATCAGCCGAAACTGGTCAGGCAGTTGGGAAGCCAATGAGGAATCGGTCGCCGGGGAGACCCCTTGATTTAAGGATTGCCGAAGGCTGTTGGCTGCCTGGACAACAGGCTCGGGATAGCCCTTGGCGGCGTCAGATTTGGTGAAGTCTAAGAAATAGTTGGGTGACTCATAGGTCTCGATCTGAACATCCCGACCGACTCCCACCACTTGCTCACCCGCGAAAAGAGTTTTGGAGTCGTATTGGGGGTTGACCGAGTAGCTAACTTCGAACCTGCTGTCATAGGGTTGAGACGACGACACCGGGGGACTCCAGCCCACGGGCTTCAGTACGGTTTCATCGGATATCCAACCCTTGGGCGTATAGGTGCCGTAGGTCCTGGCTTTCCAATAAAGCGGCACCGGTGACTCTACCCACAGCACTTGCTCGGGAGTGGGATTGATGGTGCCTTGAAATGCGAGCACATCTCCCCAGATTCGGTAGCTCACGGGACGCCTCGCCGGCAGGCCGGCAAATAACCGGTTGAAGTCATCTTCATAGGAAGTAACAGGAGTCCGAAACAATTCGTAAAGGTCATTGGTAGGGCCGAATTTGCCGCCCGTGGGCAGAAGGAACGCCACTAACAAGACGACGAAAGCTAGGAGGAAGTTGTCTGAGATTGAAAGAAGTCCTAGATGGCCATCATAGGTAACGTTTCGTCTTTCCCATTCCTGGCGCCGTCGTACCGATTGAACCCGGGATACCAGGAGCAACCCGGTAAATAGCCAGAGGGCCAAGTGGGCGCTGGCCTGGGGAGGCAGGTAGGTTAGATTGGACACTAACCCGGCGCCTCCCAGCACGAATACGCCCCAGAAGTTGCGGTAGCGGGAAAAACCCCAAGTGGCCAAGAATCCAGTCATCCAGGTGATAACCATTAAGCCAAAAGCGAACGGTACCGTGTCGATGTTGATAGACCCGGTCCTCGCAGCTTCAACCCACAGGCTTAGCCGGAGCCAGAGTTGGTCGGCGTTGGTTACCGTAACTAGCCCGATCTCTCTGGAAGTGAATTGCCAGATGATTGCCAGCAGCCCAAGAGCCGCCCCGATGGGTAGGAGTAGGAACGCCCAGACCGGGATTCGGTATAGGACCAGGCCGGTAATGATGGAGAGGCTGAGCAGGGTTGTTAGCTCTAAGCCAGTCACCCATTCGGCCTGCTCAACGGAGAAGATTACCACCCAAAGGTTCATCGTTAGGAAAAGGAAGGCCAGCCAACCGTCGGATGGACGGAAGAACTTGGCGAGAGCGATCGACGCGTCGACCAAAATCTCCGTGTTGAGCCGGTCGCGAGCGGCGCTGGGTTCGGCTAACCCGTTGACTGTCACGCTGTGCTTTCCTGAGCAGAAGGTTGAGACACTTGTCCCAGATAATTCTCTGGGCGGTCCACCGGGAGACGCAGGGCTTCATTCAAAGCCTGGCCTTTTCTGACTGCGTAGGCGGCGATGTCATTGGCGAACAGGATGTCTACTAGAAACTCGGGGTTGGTGGTGCCGCCAAAGTCCCGGGGGTCTATGAGCACTACGCCTACGTTGACTCCCTGACGCCGAATGCTGTTCAGGGCAGGCACCCACTCGGTTCGGGTGGAGGGGGTGATAACCGTTAAGGTGTTGAATCGGCTCATCTGGCCGCGGAGGTCGTAGAGGAACCGCTCCAATGATATGGCTCCTGTAGCGCGGGCCTCTGCCAAAGCCTCCAACAAACGGCCCTGATGCTCCGGGCTGGTGTCTGGCCGGAAAATGTAGGAGTTGTCTGCGTTGGCAGCTAGACCCACCGGCATCGACAACTCTACTAGACGTGAGATAATTGAGGCTGCGATAGTAACCGATAACTCTTCTGTGTTGTTTATCTCGTCATCGCCTGCCCAGTGGGAGGTTCGCTGCATGTCCACCACCACCCAGGCGTCGGCGGCTAGCCCCAGGTCAAACTCCTTCACCATCAACTTGTTCATCTTTGCGGTGTAGGGCCAGTGGATGCTCCGGAAGCTGTCTCCGGGATTATATTCACGCACCGAAGAAACGTCGGTGGTGATTTGATTTACCGGTTGGGTGGTTCTGCTGTCGCTAGGCAAGTGAGCGAAACGCATGTCCATGTCCGGCAGGGATACAACGGGAGGGAAGACAGTGAATGGCACCGGGTCTAGGAAACGCCTTTTAAGATGGAAGACCCCCAAAGGATCTTGACTGGTAATCTCCACCTGTCCCAAGTTGAATTTGCCCCGCTTGCTCAGATAAGTGTCGGTTCGCCAAGTCCGGGATTGGTTGCCGATGAGGGCCACTCCGCGCCCGGTGGATTCACCTGGTAGGTCGGTGTATTCAACTACTTCCAGCCAGGATTTGGGCAGCTTATTCTTGTTGATTATGCGGATGCGCCCCTCTACGTATTCCCCCATTCGCCCTCTGCTGGCGATGCGGGTCAACTGCAACTCCATGCCTCTTAGATTCAGCCAAGCCCAAGCTAAACCTATGGCACCCAACAACATCAAGACGTAGAGGAATCTGAAGAAAAAAGTAAAGCCGGTTCCAAAGGTATAGAAGGTGATGAGGAACAGTAGGGCCAGGATAGCCAGAGTTCTTTTGCTCAAGTGTTTTCCCGTCCTACACGCTTAGTTGAAGGTCCGTGACGGGGCCTGTGCTTCGGTCCCGAACGCCCAACTCCATGAACAGTCACTACCAATTCAGGCCGCATAGTGTTAGGCGTCGGTATCTTCACTTCGGGAACTAACGGGTTGCGCCGGGAACGGTGAGAGTGTTGAGTAAGTCGGATACGAGATCCGCGCTTCTCACGCCCCGCATCCGGGCTGACGGCGAGAGGATGATTCGGTGAGCGATGACCGGGGCGGCCAACGTCTTGATGTCGTCGGGGATAACGTAGTCCCTGTCCAACACCAACGCCAGCGCTCGAGCGGCTCTAAAGAGTCCCAATGACGCACGGGGAGATGCTCCCAGAGACACGTCCCGGTGTTCCCGAGTGGCCTCGGTTAGATGCACGATGTACTCCCGCACCAACCGGTCGACATACACTTCCCTCGCCGCTTCTTGTAGACCAATCACATCTTGCGGGGTTGCGACAGCTTCCAGAGTATTTATCGGGTGGGCATGTTCCTGTTGCTCGATAACCGTTAATTCTTCCTCAAACGCGGGATACCCCAAGCCGATGCGCATCAAAAACCGGTCTAATTGGGCTTCAGGAAGAGGGAATGTGCCTTCGTACTCGATGGGGTTCTGCGTGGCCATCACCACGAAAGGATGTTTCAGGTGGTGGGTCTCCCCATCCACGGTGACTTGCAGTTCTTCCATCGCTTCCAGGAGCGCCGACTGGGTTTTTGGTGTAGCTCGGTTGATTTCGTCGGCGAGGACAACTTCCGACATAATGGGGCCGGGGCGAAACTGGAACTCTCCGCTGGCTTGGTTGTACACGGAGATACCAGCCACGTCACTGGGCAGAAGGTCGGGAGTGAACTGGATACGTTTAAAATTGCAGCCGACGGAGATTGACATGCTCTTGGCCAGCATTGTTTTGCCAACACCGGGCACGTCTTCTATTAGGATGTGTCCTTGGGCGATAAGGGCGGCTAAGGCATATTCAATCACTGGCCTTTTGCCGACTATCACTTTAGAAACGTTGTCGACAATCCTTTGGGCAACGGTGGTATGAGTCGATTGTTCTTGCAAAGACCCCCTCCCAAAAAGCTGCTACCGCAATGGCCCACTATATCTGAGTTTAACACATGGATGGTAACGGACCTGCGGTTATACAACGTTTTGGAGTACCCCTCCTACGTTCGCCACGAAACTCTTAAGATGGCTTCCGATTCCCCCGACTTTGGGCTGTTCGCATTCACCTTTGGGGTTTATTAAGAAGGCCGGTTGATGACTCGTCTTCGTTTATCCCATATACCGTTCCACTCGGTGCTTTTGATGGTTGTCGGATTGGCCGTGGCGTGTTGCGCGGCCTCAGCACGGTCGGAGCCGGGTGGGGACGTCGGTAATCGGGCGCCAGAGTCCCAGGGAATCGCACACTGGATCAACTCGGAACCGCTCACTATGGAGGACTTGCGTGGCAAGGTGGTCCTGATCGACTTCTGGACCTACACCTGCGTTAATTGCATCCGCACCATGCCATATCTCAGGGAATGGCATGACAAATACGCCAAAGAAGGCCTAGTCATCGTAGGTATCCACGCTCCGGAATTCGAGTTTGAAAATCTGCCCGAAAACGTGGAAGCCAGTGTCGAAGAATTCGACTTGACCTACCCCATCGCCCAAGACAACGAGATTGGTACCTGGCGAGCCTATTCCAATCGGGCCTGGCCGGCGAAGTACTTGGTGGGCAAAGACGTTTTCGTTCGCTACAAGCACTTTGGCGAAGGGTCTTATCAGGAAACCGAACGTCAGATCCGCGATGCGCTGAGGGCCGCCGGAGCAACCGTGTCCGATGTGTGGGAGAGCACTGATGAGAAGCCCCAGTTCGATTCTGAGGCAAGAAGCCGGGACTTGGATAAGCCAAACCCGAGAGATCTACGGTGGCTTCTGACGCAATAATAACCGCGCTGGATTGTATGTAATTCAAAGTGAATGCTACGAAAGCCCAGGGCGAGTGGTGACTACGAAGATTCTGAAGAGCACAACAACCACTACTTGTACCTAGAAGGCCCCTGGTTCAACGGCCTTGAGGAGTTACGCCATGGCCGCGAAACCCAAAACTACGAAGACTACCTGGCCTTGAAATTCGCAGAGACCAGCGTGAATGCAGTGATAAACGCCGATGACGCCCCACCGTTCAAAGTGCGAGTGACCATCGACGGACGTCCTCTAATGTCAGATGACGCCGGTCCAGACGTCATGGTATCCGATGACGTGAGTATAATCACCGTCGACGAACCTCGCTTGTATGAGGTCGTTGCGCTTCCTGATTATTCCAGTCATGAACTGAAACTCAGTTCCAACTCAAAGGATTTTGCGCCGTTCGCTTTTATTTTCGGAGCTTACGAGGGGGCCATAACAGAATGGCGATTCGGTTCAGTCATACGTTTAACCGTAGGGCTTTCCCAGTCCTGTTCGGTTTCGCCGCAATCTTGGCGGTGACCTGCGGTGCGGCCGCAACCCCGGTTCCCACCCAGGCTCCGGCAACCGCGATTCCAGCCGTCGATGCTTCCGGTCTGAAAACCATACTAGCCACCAAGGTGTTGGACTTTGGGACACAACGGGTGGCATTCCTGCTGACCAGCCCCAAAGCCTTGATCAAAGTTCCAGAAGTCCAAGGCACATCCGTTTTCCTGGGTGAAGGAGAGGGGGCGAGCGAAACAAAGTCGGCCGGTTTTCATCTCTGGCCCTAAGGCGTACGCGGCTCCTTCGTAACAGAGATGAACTTTGACCGCCCCGGACCATGGCGTTTGGACATAGGTCAACGGTGTGGAGAATCAAGGCATGGCCGTGGCTCTCTTTGAGGTGGCAGAGCATAGCAACGTTCCCAATATCTGGTCCGTCCCACCCCTGAGCCGCAATAAGACGCTACAGAACAGGGAATCGCTAGAGAAATCGCACACCGACTTCGCCCTGGACCCGGATCTGTACCAAATCACCGTTGAGGACGCCGTCGCCACTGGCAAACCCACCGTAGTGGTGTTTGCGTCACCGGCCTTGCTCACCAGCCCAACCTGCGGACACCAGACCGCCACCCTGTCCGAATTTAAAGCAGAACATGCGGGTGAAGCCAACTTTATCCACGTTGAGATCTACGACAATCCCGATGAGATTCATGGAGACCTTAACAAGGCTACCCTGTCTCAGCCTGTTCAAGATTGGGGAATCAGTGACCTTCCCGATTGATTTAATGAGTCTTGGACCTTCATATTGAGCGATGAAGGCCGGGTCAGCCAGCGATTCGAAGGATTCGCCACGCTGGAATAATTGGAATCCACGCCGCAAGCAGTGCTGGCACGGTCATAGAGGCGTTATGAAAAACCTCAGCAAGTTGATTTCAGGAGACCTCAAAGGGGATGCCGGGAGCGGAAGAGAGAACTGGAGTTGGATCGTCTCCATCTCCGTGGTGGCAGTACTGGTAGGAGTGGGCGTCTTCCTGACTGGGGTAATCAATCCCTTGTTCGGGCGCTACGTTCATTGGGACTGGATGGCAATCCTAGCCTCCATCCTGTTCATCGCTGCGGTTGCCGCTGTTCGCCGGCGGTGGCTCTAAGGAGCGGGGGAGGTCCTACCCGCCTGGTTCGATATGCCATTAACGGTGGGCGGCATTCAACACAAACTAGGAAGACCGATCCCAACCGCTCGCCCTGGGCCTGTCAAAGGGCCAGCGACTCTGCTCTCTAACGCCCCCTACTAAAGTAGTTTCGGCAGACTAACCTCGTTCTCTTCATCCGTTCAACCTTACCCCTGGAAACTTGGCTCCTTCCGCTTTTACCGGCTATCCCGCAACTACCGATGCCTTCGGTGTCCCCTACCCTCCGCAACCCCGAGTATCCCTGGGTTACGCCGTCCATCATTATTTGGTTGAATACTCAAAAAATAACTAAAATTGGTTAAACAATCAAAGCTGACCTTTAGATTAAGTGCTCTACAATTACTGCAAATGGCTCCATAGACCGTATTACCGCACCAATGTTGGAACCAGCCGGTGTGTGGGTGCCTCAGATGTAACGAGGTCAGGTCCCCCGTTCTTGGACGATGACCAGTTAACTAAATCAAGGAGTTGACCATGAAGCTCGTCATAGTTGGAGCAGGCCAAGGTGGATCAAATATAGCCGATGAATTTGTCGCTATGGGGAAGTGGGTGTGGAAAAATCGCCACATCAGAATCTTCACCGGCTCGGATGAGGCTCCCCTATCAAAGGGGGTTTTTGCAGTCAACCTGGGAGCTGGAGACCTCTACGGTCTCAACCATATCCCTCAAACCGATGACCACACCATCTTGTTGGGAACTACCGATGAGTTCCGCGGGCGGGGGGCCGGCAAGGTCAACGCCGACGGCGCAGAGCAAGCCAAGCGGGGCGGCCACAAGATAATCTCAACCATTCGTGACAACGGGGACGTACCGTCCGCCGATGCCATGATGGTTATCGCCACCACCGCTGGGGGCACCGGGTCCGGGTCGGTCGGCGTGATTGTCGACCTACTTAAAGAAGCCTTCAAAAAACCTGTCTACGCTCTGCTGGTATTGCCCTTCGAGAACCAGTACGACGACCCAGACAGCATGGTAAACACCGCAACCTGTATCAAGCGGGTCATGGATAACTCCTCCGCTGACGCCGTATTCATGGTGGACAACCAGAAATTCGTGCGTGGCAACCAGACCATGACCTACAACTATGAAGTTATGAACCGGAAGATTGCAGACTCTTTCATGGATATCCTCTGCGTCGGTGAGGAAACGGACCGCCGCTACATCGGTGAGGTGCTTGACGCCAACGATGTTATTCGCATCCTCAAAGGGCCTACCGCCATCGGGATCAGCCATACCACGGTCCCTAAGAAGCAGACTTCATTCATGGAGCGCTTCCGAAATCCCAGCGGTTCCAAAGCCAATCACTTCTCTGTTGCGAAGAACCAGATCGAGCGTGCCCAGAACGTGTTGCATCAGGCATTGGGTGAACTCTCCATAGATTGCGAGCTTTGGGAGAACGGAGTGTCTCACTACGACGCCCAGAGCGTTCTCGGTTTGTTCAGTGGACCTTCCGATGAAGCAACAGAAGAGATTGTTGAAATGATGGACAACACTCTGGCGGAGCGGGTTCCCGGAGCTGGCAGACGAAAGGGGACCTATCCCGGCAGGATATCAGACACCATAAGCTTCACGGTCATCGTCTCCAACATAGGCCAAGGCGCGGCGATGGACAAGATAGAGACCTTCTTCACTGACGCTAGCAGGATGCTGGGCGAAGTCCAGCACAAGAGAGAAGGAAGACAGAAGCAGTGGGAAACCGCTTCCAAGGCCGCAGCCCAATTGCCCAATCTCTAACCGTCTTTAGTTGGACTGCATCATTTTGTCTATCATATGTGTATATAACGCGAGGAGCTAATCATGAGAAACTCAAGGGCGCCTGAGGGCCGTGGCACCCCTAAACCGGTAATATTCCTAGTTTTGATCGCAGTCTTGCTCGCCGCCGGATTGGGAGCGACTTATTTCACCGACGGATTCGGCGCATTGTCGGCGTCTCCCGCCCAGGCCGAAGTAATGGATGTAAGTATCGAGACCCCGGACCAGCCTGCTATCGACCTGGTTTCCGATGTCGTCACCGATGTGGTGGTCGTGGATCCGGCTCCCAAGGTAGTGGAGATTGTCAAACCGACATCGGTACCGCCCACCGCCGTCCCGAAGCTTAGCCCGACGGCGATGCCCATGCCCGCTCCGGTTGAGATTGTGATTCCCGATGCCGAGCCAATCGTCGAAACCGTTGTAGTAGCGGATGAAAGAGGGAATCTGGATTTCCTTCCCGAAGTTAGATTCGGTGACATTTTGGACGAAGGACTCGTGGACCTGAAGATGCCCGGTGGCGAGACGGTGGACACTTGGTACACCTTCCAGGTGGATACCGAGAAAAGAGACATCACCGTCTTCTTTGCTCTGTTCGACGCGGAGAAGCGGTCGGTGCTCAGCACCGTCCAGTTGAACAACTACTCCAAGGGTAACGACTTGGAGAGCGGCATGGTTACTCTGTACTACGAGGATGGGTCCGAAAGGGTGCTGGCGTTCGAAGGTGCCGAGGGTACTATGACTCTGACCCAGCATTACAAGGTCCCATTCGGACCCAGCATGTTCTCACCCGACCTCCGCCGCTCCCTGGTGTATTACGGACTAGAACTCCAGAGCGAAGCAGAGGACCAGACCATGGAGCTGCACCTGGATATCAGCGGTCTCTCTCAAAGCGAGAAAATGGTATTCAAGCAGTCGTCTCCTGACGAGGTTTCTGCCGCCCTGGCTGAGATTCAGGTGATGGCCAATCAGATTGAGGTCCAACGTTTCCGATAACGGGTAGATACATCGCTTTCACGTGGACGGGCGGGGTTATGCCTCGTCCGTCCATCTTTTATTCCCCGATCTATGGCGATTGTTCCTCCCTCCGGCCTATCTACACCGAGGCTGCATCACGCTCAGGACGAACACAAAGACCGGAT
>Ga0315336_1002916_pt1 | contig 24385 bp, 22 predicted proteins | sample ASW5metaG_FD_204512 | JGI IMG/M metagenome (GOLD analysis project Ga0315336, IMG submission 204512) | Ammonia-oxidizing marine archaeal communities from Monterey Bay, California, United States - ASW #5 | ecosystem: Environmental > Aquatic > Marine > Intertidal zone | place: USA: California... | reverse complement strand
CGTTTTTGTTGCAGGGGGAGGGGTTGAGGGTTTTTCGATGGCCAGGCTTTAAGGTTGTTTGGCCTGCAGCGCATCAATCTCTGGATAAAATATGGTTCGCTATTTTCAATTAACTTGACGCTCAACACAATTGCATCTACTATTGTTAGTACAGGTGTTCTAATAGTGCTGGAGACTTAAATGGTAAATCAATTAACTGCCAAGATCGATATAGATAAAGAAATGCAGCAGTCTTACCTTGATTATGCGATGAGCGTAATCGTTTCTCGCGCGCTTCCGGACGCACGCGACGGGCTAAAGCCAGTGCACAGGCGCATTTTGTTTGCGATGCATGATATGGGTCTTCGGGTAGATCGTTCGCATAAGAAATCGGCTCGAGTGGTTGGCGAGGTTTTGGGTAAATACCATCCCCATAGTGACACAGCTGTTTACGATGCAATGGCCAGGATGGCCCAAGACTTTTCGATGCGGCTGCCATTGGTAGACGGACAGGGAAATTTTGGCAGCGTAGATGGTGATCCCCCAGCAGCGATGCGCTACACAGAAGCCAGGATGACTGCTTCGGCTCAAGATTTGATGGCTGATATCGAAAAGAGCACGGTTGACCACAGTGATAATTTTGACGCATCGCTTAGAGAGCCGGATGTGCTGCCCGCGGCAATCCCAAACTTGTTGGTCAATGGAGCCACGGGTATAGCTGTAGGTATGTCTACGAATGTTCCCCCGCACAATTTGGGCGAAGTTGTTGATGCGCTCAAGCATATATTGGCTAACTGGACAAAGGTAGATGAAATTAGTGTAGATGAATTGATGGCTCACATACAGGGACCAGATTTCCCGACGGGTGGAGTCATCTTGGAAAAGAAGGGTGAGGATGGACTCTCTTCAGCTTATGGGAGTGGGCGAGGGAAAGTGATTATGCAGGCGCGTGCCCACATTGAAGAAATGGGCCGAGGCCGTGAACATATTTTGGTTACTGAATTGCCTTACCAAGTTAATAAGGCCGCTTTGATAGAAAGGATTGCGAAGCTGGCTCGGGCGGGAAAGCTTGAAGGGATTAGCGATCTTAGGGATGAGAGCGACCGCCAAGGGATGCGGATTGTCATTGAGGTGAGCAAGTCGGCTCGCGCAATAAAGGTTCTGCAGAGTCTTTATAAACGAACACAAATGCAAAGTACTTTTGGAATCATTTTGCTTGCGTTAGTGGACGGTGAACCGCGTCTGTTAAGTCTAAAGCAAGCCCTAAAAGTGTTTATTGAACATCGGCTTGAAGTTGTTCGAAGGAGAAGCGAGCATGATTTAGCTCGTGCAAGCGAGCGAGCCCAATTGCTCGAAGGGTTGCGAATAGCCCTCAAAAACCTGGACGACGTCATTCAATTGATCCGTAAAGCAAGTGATGTTGATGAGGCGCGAGCCAAATTGATGGATCGTTTTAAATTAAGTGATGTGCAGGCTAATGCGATATTGGATATGCCGCTAAGGCGCCTGGCTGCTCTGGAACGCAAGAAAATTGAAATTGAATACAAAGAGGTGCGAGCGTTAATTAAGTCGCTGGAAGCTTTACTGGCCTCACCAAAGAAAATGCGCGATACAGTCGCCAAAGAGCTAAATGAGGTGAAGGAAGCTTATGGAGATAGGCGTAGAACCCAAATTGTGGAACTGGGCAAAGACGGCCAACAAAGGGAATTGCTGACTACCGGAGAATTAGAGAAGGACAAGACAGTTTGGGTGGGTGTTAGCGCGAAGGGCCGGATTGCCAGATCGCTGGAGAACAAAGCGCCGCGACCCAGTGGGGGCAATGCACCAGGATGGTTTTTGCGGGCTTCCAGCCGGGATACGCTTTATCTGGTTGCAGAAAATGGACGAGCGGCTGCAATTGCTATCCATGCGCTGCCGGAAGCAGATTCGCTGGCTAAAGGGGAGGCAGTATCCCGAGTGAGCGCCCTGAAGGCCAGTGATAATTTGGCTGCCATCTTTGCGCTCCCGGCAGGAGTGGAGCGCCCTAAAGGCTTTGTAATCACTGCTACGAGCACCGGAATGATCAAGAAAAGCGCACTAGAGGAATTGCCCGGACCGATATCGCAAAGCTTCCGGATTGCGAAGGTGAAGAGCGATGATCGCATCATAAGTGCCTGGCCAACGGACGGTAAGAGTGAACTATTGTTGGCCAGTGCAGACGGTATGGCCATTCGCTTCAATGAAAAAGAAGTACGCCCAACGGGCTTGGCATCTACGGGGGTTAACGGGATAAAGCTGGCTGGAACAACTGAATTGGCTGCCGCGCTTTCATTGGATAACAAGCACGATATTTTCTTAATCCTTTCTGACGGCCGTGCAAAACGAGTGAATGCATCGCAATTCCCTGAACAGGGCAGGTACGGAAAAGGTGTGATCGCTTGGAAGCTTGCCAATGATGAGCGGGTGGCGGGTGCGGCCAATCAAAAGGGCACAACGCGAGCTACACTGATCCTTAAGGAGCTTTCGCCAAAAGCAGTTCGGCTGGACGCAGTGCCTTCCGTAGGGCGGCAGGCCAATGGGAAACAGCTGCTGGAACTTAAAGATGGAGATGAAGTTCTTAGGCTTGTTGTGCCAGCGCTCTCTATAGCAAGGAAAGCAAAAGCCAGCGGAGGAAAAAAGACGAAAGCCAAGGCAGCCACGAAAACGAGCAGTGGGAAGAGAAGCTCATCCAAAACGAAGCGTGTATCTGCCAAGGCAGCGAAGCGAGGTAAACCAAAAGCCAAAAAAACTGGAACTAAGGGGAAGAACAAGGGCTAGTTATCTGTGAAGATTTCGGAAAGAGGGACCAACTCTGCACCGCAATTATCCTTATACCAAGTTGCTTCTGCAGGATAATTTTCTCGGGCGAATAGCTGCGCTTCACCGCCGAGGGCGGCCGTTTGCTCGAGATTGAGCAGGGCAGCGGAGCTCCAGAAGCGAGGGAGAGTTAGAAAGGGAGCGCCATGCTCCAATTCTTCTTCCCCTTGAGGGATCCAATTAAATTGGATAGGGCCACGTGAATACACGGTAAAGCCCAACTCGAAACCACTTTCGCGCGCCACCTGAATTCCCAACTCGGTGAAGATGCCACCGGGCCATACATAGGCAATTGGAGTTTGACCAAAGTGTTCTTCCAGGATGGGAATGGAAGCTCCGATCTCCAGCTCTGCCTCCTCGAGAGAGAGGGACGGCAGGTAAACATTGTGCTGGAGCCCGTGAGACTGAACGTCGAAATAGCCTGTGTTGTATACCGCTTCGATTTGTGTCCACAATCCGGCGCGGCTATCTGTGTCCCCAATTGGCCAAGCCAGGGTGGTGGTCCAATCCTGTGCTTGGTTAACTGGGAGAAAGTATTGCTCAGCTGTCCCGGGTCTCCGGTCGTCGAGGATAAGGATCATGGCGCGTTCTGGAATGGCATCGTTGAATGATAAAAAGCCCAACAATTCTTTGCTTGTAATGGTTTCAAAGCCCAAGTCTTTGGCCAGGCCGACAATGGCATTAAAGGTATCCAAATTGATATGGGCTGGATCGCCAGGAGTTTCCCCGGCTGGGACAATGCCATGAAACATGATCGGGGCGACAACTGTCCCGGGTAGGCTCTTTTCGGGATCCCAACGCTTGGCTAAATATTGGCAGGAATCATCTATGTAGTTAGCTGGGGAAATGCCGGCGCGCAAAGTGTTCGTGCTGAATTCTGCTGGAGGGAGGCTGGTTGGAATGGGTGGACTGGGTGGAAGGGTGGCTGTAAGAGGAGCGCTAGTTGGCGATGGAGCCACATCGGATGGCGTGATTTGAGTGAGGACGGGGCGAACAGATTGCGGACTGCATGCTGAAAGAAAAAGGAAAAGAGCCCCTAGCAAGTGGGGCATCATATTCTTAATCAATTGAATCGATATTGCGGATCTTGCAGGCAATTGGTTCTCCGTGCGGAAGATTTTAGCCTCGACGGAGGATTATACTGCTTGCCCCTTTTGATGTTATGCGGGCTGCACAGTGAAATAGCTGTAATGGTAGGCGATCTTATTATCTTTGATGCCCAGGCTATCTTTTCCGTCCAACACTTTGCCGAGGCTGGAATCAGCAGTCCAGGTAATGGTGCGGATGTTGTCTTCAGATGAAGAGCCGGTAACGGCAAAGCGGGCATTAGGCAATTTATCTTTCAACAGCTCGTTGTACCAATTCAAGATGGCTTCTGAACCCTGCTTTGTGCGGGTGGCGTTTACATGCACACCGCTTTGATTGTAGAGAGAGGCTACTTTCACCGGATCCCCTGAGTTGAGGGCATCCAAATAGCGAACGCTCACATCGGGAACGAAATCGCCACCTCCGCTCCCCGGCCATGGGAAGTTCTGAACGGGATTCCAGAGAGCGTTGTTGTTCTGGCGGGAGTAGTACCATTCCCAGAAATTAGCGCCGGGAAGATCATTGTCTCGGACTGCCTGAAGGAAGGCATGGACTTGTTCAGGTGTTGCTCGCCAACCATTTTCTCCGTAGGCGGCTCCTGTTGGGAAATATGGGCGCCAGACGTCCAAACCTTGATATTCGCGCAAAGACTTGACAAGTTGTGCGCCGGGGTTGTTGTTCTTCACCCAGTAAACCTGAGGCATGTTGATGTCGGAATATTCCAGGAATACTTCGAATGGGAAGGGTCGATGGTAAGAGGGATAGCGGTAGGTGCTTAGTCCAATTGGAATGTTGCGAATGCCCCTACGAATTTCCTGCATATACTCACGAGCAGCCACATCCATTCCGCTGAATTTGAACTCCTTTTCAGCGTTAACGATAAAGCCGTCTAAGCCCAATTCATTCACCCTTTCTACTGCTCTGCGAGCCTCTGTGAGCGGATAATGCCCGTAGATATAGTGCCAACCCCAAGGTTGGATACCACGGGCTCTTAAAGCCGCTACGAGGGGAGGAACAAGGTCGATGTTGCGTTCCTTGTCGACATTGTAGTTGTAGCGTCCATCAGCAACTTTGATAAGGACATGAGTGAGCCCCGCCTGCCTGGCGACCTCGGCGATGGCGTTAGGGTTGCCACCTTCCACACGATCTACTTTCCAAAGGTAATAGCCCTTTCCCTGGAGAATCATAGCGAATGCCACTCCCTGTGAGCAATGTTTGTGTCTAAGTTTGTGAACATAGCTAGTTAGATGCAAACTTTGTGCCAATTCCCCACATGTTGATTCCCCCGTGCGAAATTTAGTCCTGGACTCCAGCCAAGCCTAACTCAGCGGAAATTCCCTGCATAGCTGCTAACACTTTGCCTGTATGTTCCCACAATTCAACACCAAATTCTTCAATAGCTTCAGCCATCTCATCACGATTGGTTCCAGCAGCAAAGCCGCGGTCCTTCCACTTCTTTTTAATGGATTTGATTTTTACGTCGTGGATGGATTTTGATGGGCGCACCAAGGCTACAGCAGTAATCAATCCTGTAATTTCGTCACAGGCGTAGAGGGCTTTCTGCATGGTTGTTTCGCGGGGAATACCCGTATGATTGGCATGACTTTGGATAGCACGCACTACGACATCGGGGACGCCGCGTTCGCGTAAAATCGGTTCACCATCTTGAGGGTGTCCTTCGAGCGATGGATGAATTTCCCAGTCGAAATCGTGTAGTAGACCAGCTAAGCCCCAGCTATCGACATCTTCATTCATTGCAAGTGCATAAGCACGCATGGCAGCTTCAACGGCTAACATGTGCCGGACGAGATTTTCGTTCTTTACGTACTCGCGTACGATGGTGAGGGCTTCGTCTCTACTTGTCATGGTTGGAAAAACTGGTGTAAGGTTAGACGAAACGTTCGCGAATGCGTGAACTAATGTAGTCCAGACTGGCTACCGTAATGGCAATCAGCCAGACAGCCAGGCCCGCATTGTTATATTGATATTGGCGAATCCACTGGATTAAGAGGAAGCCGATACCGCCACCGCCTACCAAACCGATAATGGTGGAGAGGCGCACGTTGATGTCCCAGCGGTAAATCGTGAATGAAATGAATGGTGGCAGAATTTGCGGAACGACAGCATAGATTATTGTTTGCAGCCGAGTTGCGCCAGTGGCTTGAATGGCTTCAATTGGGCCAGTTTCGATGCTCTCGATGGACTCGGAATAGAGCTTGGCTAGTGCAGCAATGGTGTGAAGAGTAAGGGCAATGGTCCCCGCAAATGGACCTAGTCCGACCCAAATTGTGGCCACAATTGCCCAAATGAGTGGTTCTATGGAGCGGATCACGTTGAGCGTAGTTCTGGCGAATGTGTAGATAACTAAGCCAATTTTAATATCACCCTCTGCTCTGTGCCTAAGGGCCAGAACAAAGGTGATTAGAGCAAAAAGCAAGGAAGTGAAAAACGCGATAGTGACGGCCAAGCCTGGATTTGAGCTGAATGAAATCCCGCCATCGAAACCACTTATTATTGCAAAGGGTGTTGAGACCGTAGTTGTGTCCAAAACTTCTGCACCGAGGGGTATGCTGACGATGCCATTTGCAACCCCCAAGCCAACTATCCAACCTACGATGGCTCCCAAGGGAGCTGCCAGGAGAGCGGTGATAAGCGATGTTCTCGCTTCTGCCACACTGCGATTAAGGGCAGATAGTGCGCGACCTCCCAATGAGTAGCCTACAAAGCCAAACAGGATAACCAGAATAAGGCCAATACTTGCTATTGGGATGGGGGCTTTTTCTAACCCACCCAAACTGGATGCTACCAAGGAGGTTGCCTGAGCTGCAAGCCAGAGAGCAGGAAGCAAGAGGAAGAGACCACCTATGATGGTTCGCAAGGGCGAAGAAATGGGGGACATGAGATTTCGTGCCGCAAGGAATGACAAGGGAAAGGCGACTATGATTCCAAAGAAAGTGGCCATTAAGGCCAACATGATGGTTTCCAGCATTGTGGTTAATGCCAGAATCATCTCACGGCTTAGGTTTCCTGTAAATATTTGTTCTGATTCCTGGCGGGCAATCAAGGTATGAATTTGGTCCCCGACAGCAGTATCTGGAACAACTGCCGAAGGATATATCAGTGTAGAAGTAAATTCCCCATTCTCGTCAATCAATATGGAGGTTTCGCCTACACTGCGGGGCTGGAAGGGGTTACCGATAGGGTTCTTCCACCATATCTCTACGATCTGTCCCGGCTCATAGCCTCCACCAGTAATGATCATTTCGGTGCCAAATTCAATGCCCCCGGTTAAATCACGCACTGTGAGTTCGCCGCAAGTTGGTGTGGCTGAAATCCAAGTTTCATCAGCCAAGACCTCATTTTCAGGCGGACCGGTAGCGCCTGGTGGGCAGGGAGCCTGGATTTTTTGAGAAGCTTCATTGCTGGTGATTTCGAATTCAAAGGCAACTCGCCAGGGCCAGAAAATGTTCCCCAAGATTTTTTGCGTGTCACGATATTCACTGATGGCTTTGCCCAGGTCTATCTGGGTAATGCTCCAACCCAAGACAAAGATAAGTACGAGGGTGATGAGGATACCGGGTGTCATGGAAGCCGCTTTTTGCTTAGCCCCTAGCCGGCCGGCATCCAGGGCCTGCCAGAACCAAAAAGCAGCCATTGCTGCGGCCGAAATGACAGCGGTCTGCGCGTGTAAACGGCTCAGAGTTTCCGTATCTGCGATTGTGCCAAGCAAAGGATTAATGAGCAAGACAACTACAATGGCGTAAAGAACAGCGAAACCAACAATGGAAAATGCCTGGCTAGCAGCGTCGCGAAGTACGAAGCGAGCCATCAGATAGCGAAGGGCTATAAGGAAAACAAGGAGGGCAAAAGCTTCAAGGACCAATAAGAAGAATACACGAGTGCCAGCCCCAATATATTCCTCTGGAAAACGCGCTTTTTGAGCGATAGTCCAAATGCTTAAATATGATAAGACGATGACAGAAAGCAGAAAAGAAAGACCGCGTTGAAAGGCACCGGCGACCATTTGGCCCAATCCCGGGACGACGAAGGATAGGAAGATATGCAAAAGGGAAAGGCGCTCCTGTGACTTGTTTGCAGTGCTCACTTAACTATCCTATTCATGTTTATGCACCAAGACGCTCTGCGTCTTCACCGTAGATATCTTTGAAATCCTTGTCGCTGAGTTTCTTTACATCTTTTGCGTCGCCCTCAAACACCACTCGGCCATCTTTGAGGCCAACCACACGGGTAGCATAGCGCTGAACAAGGTCGAGAAAATGAAGGCTACAAAGGATGGTGATGTCATCTTCTTGATTTAGTTTTTCGAGATTTCCCAAAATGGAATGGGCTAATACAGGGTCTAGACTGGCGACCGGTTCGTCAGCAAGGATCATTTTCGGTTCTTGCATCAATGCGCGAGCTATACCTACGCGTTGTTGTTGACCACCACTAAGCTCGTCTGCCCGATTGTCGGCTTTGTCTGGAATACCCATTCTATTGAGCACTTCCTTAGAGAGCTTGTGATCTTTTTCGCGGAAGCGGTTAATGAGGCTCCAACTTGGAGGTGTGTAACCCAAGCGCCCTGCTAGAACATTGGTGGTTACAGGGGAACGTTTGACTAGATTAAAGTGCTGAAAAACCATTCCAATTTCGCGACGAATGCGGCGAAGATCGGCTTGATTAGCAGCAGTAATATCTTGTCCGTTCCAGACGATACGCCCTTCTGTGGGTTCAACGAGTCGGTTTATACAACGCAGCAATGTGGATTTTCCTGATCCACTAAGGCCGATAACAACAAGAAACTCATTGTCTTCGACAGTAAAGGAGACATCGCGCAGAGCGACTGTTCCATCTCGATAAATTTTAGTGAGGTTTTCTATTTGAAGCATTTGGTAATTGATAAGTGCAATGGTAAAAGGATATGGTTTGAGGAGAGGGATGGGGCATAGCCCCATCCCTCGTTCCTAAGCTCGATAAAGAGCTGCGTTATTGAAGATCTTCGAAGCTTACACCTGCAGCTTCGAGGGTCTGACGGAAGCCATCGTAGAAGTCGTCGCCGACTACTTCCATACCGCTCCACGAGTACACAGTGTTGAGCAGTTCAAGTCCAGATTCAGAGGCAGCCAATCCAAGGAAGAAATCCACCAAAGTCTGGCGGGTTGCGTCATCCACGGAGGGGCCAAAGCTGATGTTATCGTTGGGAATAGGAGCAGATTCCGTGATTACGGAAACTACTTCCATTACGTCAGCGAAATCCTCTTCAACGTTGCCACGGGCGTCCACAAAAGTAGAGCCAGCATCGCAGTCGCCATTGTAAACAGCGATTACGACGGCGTCGTGACCGCCAGCATCTACAATTTCAGCCAGATCAGCTTCAGGATCGATACCTTCAGCTCGCATGGCGAGGCTTGGGATAACCCAACCGGAAGTTGAGGTGGGATCAGGTCGGCAGAAGGTCTTGCCAGCAAGATCAGCAATGGCGGCAATGCCACTATCTGCACGGGTAATAACCTGACCGGTGTAGAAGGTACTGCCGAAGCGAACAGAGGCGACACCAACATCGGCGCAATCGCGACCGTGAGCAACCAAGTAGTTGAAGGTGTTTAGCGCGCCCATGTGAGCTTCATCAGAGCACATAGCTTCTACTGCACCAGTGAAATCGGTTGAAATGATGGTGTTCATTACCAATCCGGTTTCATCTTCGAGGGCTGCGGCGATGTCTTCTGCGCCAGCTAATACGGCTTCAGTGTCCTGGGAAGGAACAAGGACCCACACAAGCGGATTGTCCTCGGTGCCCAGACCCGCTTCAGCGGGTTCTTCTGCTGCAGGTTCCTCAGCAGCGGGTTCTTCTGCTGCAGGCTCCTCAGCTGCCGGCTCTTCAACTTCTGCTGGCGAACAAGCAGCCAATACGAGGGCTGACAGGGCCAGGAGAGCAAAGAGTACGAAAATTCGTTTCTTCATTTTCTGCTCCTTAAGTAGTTGGGAATAGCACAAAGTTAATGAGAGATTAACTCCGCAATTGCAATCATAACTCGCTTTTTCACGCTGAGCAAGGAGCAGGAAATATTCACTGTAATGAAATATCTTTCGCAAACTGGCGCTCAACAAATTTGGGTTCTGGATCAACAACAGTTATGTGAAAACGCAATTGCGCCGAAGGAGTAGAATCTATTCTTATGAACGATGCTCATTGGAAAGCGGTTGTAGATTTCCTCTCACAGTATCCTGATTTGGGGGCACAGTCTCAGGAGAAGTTAAGTGAGGATGATTTCAGCCTGGAGAAGATGGAATCTTTTGTGGAGGCGCTGGGACATCCCGAACAGGATTACGCCAGCTTGCATGTGGCGGGCACAAACGGAAAAGGCTCTGTCTGTGTATTGAACGCGGCAGCATTACAAGCCCAAGGCCACAAAGTTGGCCTGTATACGTCTCCGCATTTGAAGGGACCTTTTGCGGGCATACGAATCAATGGGAAAGCCATTGCTGCCGGGGAAGCGGCAAATCTATTGGAGAATATGCGCCCTCATCTCGAAGCTATACCCGGAATTACAAGTTTCGAAATCGTGACTGCGTTGGCCTTTCTCTATTTTTCAAAGCACGAGGTAGATGTCGCCGTGATTGAAGTAGGGTTGGGTGGGCGACTAGATGCTAGTAACGTGATTAGCCCGCTCGTTTCGGTGATTACGCCCATTGACTATGAACATCAGTCCATCCTGGGCGAGAGTCTCTCTGAGATAGCTGCTCACAAAGCCGGGATCATAAAGCAGGAAACTCCGTTGGTAATTGCCCCTCAGGCAGAGGAAGTGAGAGAATTGCTGCATGCGCAGGCAAACAAGTTTGACTCTAAGATCGTGGAGGTTGGCCGCCACGTTCACGGCGAGCGTGGTGAATTTAGCAATGATGGTCAAAATATCTCCCTCTGGTCGGGTGTGGGCCTAATTAACAAGCTGGACCTTGCAATAAAGCTCCACGGAAAACATCAAATGGAGAATGCGATAACAGCCTACGCGGCACTGATCGTTTTGGATGCCCTAGGGATACCAGTGGGTGATGATGCCATACGGAACGGCTTTTCCAGTGCAGAGTGGCCGGGGCGATTTGAGATAATGAATGGCGACATGCAAATCGTGCTGGACGCAGCGCATACACCTGCTGCCGGTCTCAGACTGGCTGAGGCGTTAGAGGACTATTTTCCAGAAAAAGAGCTTGTGGGGCTAGTCGGGATTTCAGGAGACAAGGATGCAGCAGCTTTGCTTGCGCCCATTGGGAATCGCTTTAGAGGAATAGTGGCAACCCAGTCTGAGCATCCAAGGGCTATGAAGGCTGAACGATTAGCGGAAGACATTAACAATGCAGGATTGCAGGCAATTGGAATTGCAGACCCAGCTCAAGCTTTAAAAAAGGCTGAGGAAATGCTTAGTGCTGATGATGTGCTGGTAGTTTTTGGCAGTGTCTTTCTCGTTGAGCAAGTAAGAAATCTGGAGCGAAAGATTCAAAGCTAGTGGAGAATTGCTGTTTTTCGTGCAAAGTTTTTGGATATGAGATAATGCTGTGATGAATAAAAGGCAGCTTACTATGACGGTTGCACTGATTACTCAGGCTGGCATTTCATGTAATTTGGGCAGACTTAAGACAAATAGCCCTTCCCCAACGGGAACGCCTGGTGTTGTGGCGTTGGCTAGTGGCACATCTGCTGCATCTTCCCCTGTGGAAGGAATTTTCATCAGTCAACCCGGACCGAATTCTCGAATCAGCTCGCCGGTTTCTGTGGTGGGAGAGGCTGACCCAAGTTTTGAGCAAAACTTAATTGTGCGGCTGACTGGCGAAGAGGGAGTGACAATAGCAATCAGCCCAACTACTATCCAAGCCCCATTAGGTAGCCGAGGTGAATTCTTGCTAATGCAAGATTTTACAATCACGAAGACACAGCCGGGGCGCATCTCCGTATATTCCACGGATGCAATGACTGGAGCTATCGAGCACCTTTCGAGTGTGGAAGTGCAATGGCTAGCAGGTGGCTCAAGCCAATTAGCCTCAGCAGTATCGGAAGGTGAAAGTATTGACATTGAACAACCGGCGATTGGGGCACAAATTAGCGGAGGAAACCTGCAAGTGAGTGGGTATTCTGACTATTTCTTTGAGAGCAGCTTGGGGATCGTATTGTGCGGAGTGGGAGCTGGGGCCGCTGGGGCAGATGTGACCGCGGAGTTGTGTGGAGGCGAAAATAATGTTCTCTCTACGGGGACAGCCATGATTCATTCTGAAGATGTTGGTCTACCAGGTCCATTTAGCGGGCAACTCAGTTATTCAGTTTCGACACCCACGGACGCGAGGTTGATTGTTTATGCCACATCTGCGCGGGATGGTGGATTGCTGCATGTCAACAGCGTAGCCATCCAATTATTGCCCTAATCAAAGTCATTTGCTGACAATGGAGCGAAAATGAGCGCAGGACCAGTTATTCTAGTTACCGGGGCATCATCGGGGATAGGCGCAGCTACTGCTCGGCTTTTTGCGAGCAAGGGTTATCGCGTGGTGCTGGCTGCCCGGCGCTTGGAACGATTACAGGAACTTGAAGCAGAAATTGAGGCAGAGGGCGGAGAAGCGTTTTCGGTGGATACCGACCTCAATCAATTGGATCAAATTCAGGGATTAGTGGAGAAAGCGCTTAGCCATTATGGGCAAATAGATGTTCTGTTAAACAATGCAGGCTTCGGTCGAACAAAATGGCTGGAGGAACTGGATCCTGTCAAAGACATAGAACTGCAAATTCAGGTTAACCTGAACGGGGTCATCCAAATGACCAGGGCGGTTCTGCCGCATATGCTGGAGAGAAGGTCAGGGCATATCATCAATATGGCGTCGATGGCCGGATTGGTAGCCACGCCCACCTACAGCATCTACGCGGCTACTAAACATGGAGTGCGAGGTTTCACTGAGGCATTACGCAGGGAAGTGGGGATATGGGATATTCATGTCTCAGCCATTTACCCAGGTGGTGTGAAAACAGAATTTGAAAAGCACACTGAAGCGAAGCGGAAGACGGGCATTACTACTCCGGCAGCTCTGCAGTTAAGTGCTGATGATGTGGCTGGGGCCGTGTATAAGGTGGCTAAGCGACCTAGAGGCACGACAATAATCCCATGGGTAAACTGGATTGGAGTGTGGGTTAACACTCTTTTCCCATGGCTGAATGATTGGATTATTGAAAGGACTTTTACCCGCCCGGAACGTGATCTTTAGGATTTGCAAATAAAAAAGCCGCTCACCATGAGCGGCTTTTTTGATTATCAATCGAAGCCAATTTATTCTGAACCTTGGGGGGTTTCTTGCTGGGCGGCTGGTTCTTCTTGCTGCTCCATTAGCGAGCGGATACCGTTGCGCACCTGATTTAGCAGCCGTTCCATTTCCATCTCTAAGTTTGTGAGCGATTCCAAGACGTAGTTATCGGCCTCCTGGCGGGTGGCTTCTCCATCCAAGCGAGCTTGTTCAAGGATTTGTTCAGCACGCGACTCGGAGGCTGCCACAATTGAATCTCGTTCGACAAGGCCATCACTCTTTTCTCTCGCGAGCTGAATAGTTCTTTTCGCTTCCTCTTGAGCTTGGGCCAGGGTGCGATCGCGTTCAGCCAGCAATTTCTGCGATTTCTTTACTTCTTCGGGGATGGCGACGCGCATCTGATCAATGAGGTCCAACATACGATCCTCATCCACGATCACATTGTTCGTAAGCGGGACAGGGCGGCTCTCGTTAAAAAGCTCCTCTAAGCGGTCGACTAAATTAAGTATATCCATAGCGGTTTCTTGCCCAAAGTGGGTTCACTACTTAGTGCAAGATTCAGACCAAAGCCTACACGTAAATTTCTATGACGTCAACTCTAAGAGCAATTGCGTTTAGCTTAGTCTCTGAGAGGGTTTACGGGAAAATCTTCTTCCCCATTTTCCTTCATCTCTTTAAAGCGGTTGGAGAGAGCGGACTTTACAAATTTAGGGACCATGCCACCCACATCTCCGCCCAATGAGGCTACCTCACGCACGGTAGTGGAGGAAATAAATGAGTGCTCTTTGCTAGTGATTAGGGCGATGGTCTCAATATCGGGGGCAAGCTGGCGATTTGCCAAGGCCATGCGGAATTCCAATTCAAAATCAGAGAACACGCGTAATCCGCGCACGATTACCTGCGCTTCAATTCGTTTGCAATAGTCTACAGTGAGTTCGTGATAGGTAGTTACAGTTATTTTGGGATGGTCTTTAAATGCTTTCTCTACCAACTTGACTCGCTCTTCCGTTGAGAGCAAGATTGATTTCATTGGGAGTTCGTACACGGCAACGACCACTTCATCGAAGAGCTCAGTAGCTCGAAGAGCGATATCAACGTGCCCATTATGGATGGGATCGAATGTTGCTGGGAATAAGGCTCGAATCATGATTAACTTAGATCTCCTTTCCCGCTGTTCCAATAATTCTTTAGAGTAAGGCCAAGTGCCTTATGTTCGGGCAAGCCTAATTCTGGATCGGTGCTCAATAAATCTTTTGCATGGCGGCGGGCTTTGTCTATTAATCTCGCGTCGGCAAGATTAGCTAAATGGAGGTGATCAAAACCTGATTGTTGAGTGCCAATAAAATCTCCAGGTCCACGTTGCTCCAAATCTCGTTCGGCTAGTAAGAAGCCATCATTCGTTTCGACCATTGCTTTTAGACGTTCGTTTTCTGCAGCATCGTCGTTTTCTGGGAGAAGAATACAGTAGGACTGCTCAGAGTTTCGCCCTACGCGTCCACGGAACTGATGGAGCTGCGACAATCCAAAGCGATTGGCTCCTTCAATGAGCATAACTGTTGCGTTGGGCACATCCACGCCAACCTCAATTACTGAAGTGGACACCATTACCTGAGCTTCGCCATCCCTAAAGCGGGCCATAGTGCTTTCTTTTTCGTCTGCAGATAATCTCCCGTGCATTAGCAGGATTTCAAGATCGGGGAAGATTTCGTCCTGAAGCCGTTTGTGTTCTTCAACTGCGGCCTTCGCATCACTTTTTTCGCTTTCTGCCACAAGCGGATAAATGATAAAGGCTTGCTTGCCGTTTTCTGCTTGTTTACGAATCAGGCTGTAAGCGCGTTCGCGCTCGCGAGGAAAGAGAATATGGGTACCTACATCCTTGCGGCCTGGTGGAAGTTCATCGATCACGCTAAGGTCTAGATCGCCATACAGGGTGAGCGCAAGGGAGCGAGGAATGGGAGTGGCGGTCATTACCAGAAGATGGGGGTTGTCCCCTTTGGCGCGTAATGCCGCGCGCTGCTGTACACCAAAGCGATGCTGCTCGTCAATTACAACTAATTCGAGTTCGGAAAAGAGCACAGGATCTTCAATCAGCGTGTGGGTCCCTACGACCACTTTTATTTCACCGTTTTTTAGTCCGCTGAGAATTTTTCGTTTCTCTGCTGCCGGGGTAGCTCCAATAATCAGACTTATTTCGTTTTCGGCCAGTGGACCATCTTCAGACGAGAGCAATGAGAGCAAGTTGCCGTAGTGCTGCTCGGCCAAAATGCTGGTTGGGGCCATAATGGCAGCTTGGGCACCTTCATTAGCCACAGTCGCCATTGCCAGTGCGGCAACCACAGTTTTGCCAGAGCCAACGTCTCCCTGAAGGAGGCGATTCATGGGCCGTCCAGAAGCCAGATCGCTTTGGAGGTCCTGCAAAGTGCGAGCTTGCGCTTTGGTTAGCGTATAGGGAAGGCGTTGAAGCTGTGTGCTCACCCATTCTTTGCTTGGAGCAAATGATCTTGCTTCGATGCCTTCCCAGGCATTTTTTTGCTGAAGAACGGCCAATTGCATAAGGAAGAGCTCGTCGAATGCAAGGCGGTGTTGGGCCATTTCGAGATCTTCAAAGGAATCCGGAAAATGTGCCTGCAATAGAGCATGATGCAAAGGAAAGAGTTCTGCTGATTTGATAATCCCCTCGGGTAGGGAATCGCGGACACGAGGAGCCCAGTATTGAACCACTTTGCTCATTATGCTGCGCAACCAGCGTTGACCGATTTTTTCAGTGAGAGGGTAAACAGGAACTATGCGATTGGTGTGCAATTGCTCGGCATCCAGCATTTCCAATTCTGGGTTGTTCATTGTAAGCCGACCCAAATATTGGTCTATGCGACCAGATAGGACAATCTTATCTCCTTCATTGAGATTCTTGATTATCCAGGGCTGGTTAAACCAGGTGATGCGCATGGCGGCGGTGCCATCATCAACAACCAGTTCGGCTATTTTGGCTTTTCCTTTGCCCGCTGGTCGCACAGTTTTACTCTGTACGCTGCCAATCACTGTTACCTCTTCGCCATATTTGAGCTTGCTAATCGGCAAAAGTTGAGTGTAATCGTCATGCCGGCGGGGGAAATGGTAAAGCAAATCGCGTAGGCTTTCGATGCCCAATTTTTGAAGTCGTTCGGCGTTTTTTGGCCCAACGCCATCTAAAACAGTTACTGCCGCATCCAGGGCTGCTGCTGGACCGTCAGCTGGCTTGTTGCTAATTACTTTTTTCTTTGTTGAGGGCGGGGGAGATTGGGCCGCCTTTTTTGGGGCTGCAGCCTTAGCTGTTTCTTGTTTCGGCTTTGAGGCATTCGGCTTTTTGATGTTTCCATCGAGCCCAGCCTCCCTTTGAATTCGCGACCAAAGACCATCCAGGGCTTCGGCACGACCCTCGGGTGAGAGGCGGTTGTAGTCTTTCAGGCGTGCGCCGATCACTTTTAACAGGGATTCGTCTACCTGGTCTGCACGTGCTTCAGGTTCCCAAGAGTCGAGTAGGTTTTCAAGGCCACCGAGGACAGCGCGATTGTCGAACTTGCGCTCAGCTTCAAGCTGAAAAAACTTGTGTAGTTTGGTTAATGAGGGCGTCATACTGAGTATTTTATCAGTGCTTGCCGGAATACGCATTTCGGCGTCTACGACGCCAGATCACTCGCCTTGCAGGGCAAAGATTCCCAGACTGTGAGGACCAATTAAGCTGGCCAATGGAGGCGTGATGATTTGTTCGCTGATTGGAGTGGCAGAATGATCTTCTGCAAGCCGCTCACGCAGCGCACGAGTTTCCTGCTCAAACGAGGGTGTTCCTTGTAGGAGAGCTATGTGCTGAAGATCTGCAAACTCAGCCAAAAATTCTTGCATGATATCGACCAAATGACGTTTGTTGCGGGCTTTTTCACTGGGTGTTAATTCGCCATCGTCGAGGGTGAAGACTGGCAGCATGCCCAGATGCTCTCCCACTTGTGCCTGAGCAGAATTGATAAGACCTCTACGATGTAAATAGCTTAGCCCAGGTATGCAGAGCAATGTATAAACTCGGGGGAGAAGACTTCGTATGTGCAGTTCTAAATCCGCAAGGGATTGTCCGTCCAGGGCTACCTGCGCGGCAATCTGAACCAACATTCCCAGGCCCAGTGATGTGGTCTTACTGTCGACTACTTTGATCGGCACACTTCCCTGAAGAATTTCTGCAGCTTTTACGGCATTGGCGTAACTGACATCAAAATGGGCCGAACTTAATATAACGAGAATGCCCTCGCAGCGCGCCCCCAACTGGCCGAGACTCTCCTCAAAGGATTCTGTACTAGTGACGTCGAGGCTTGGTGCCTTTTCTTTGGTAAGAGATGTGGGAAGGTTGGCGGCTTTTAACTCGCTGTCGGCGGACGCAGGAGGATTTTCCCACCTTGCAGGCATAATGCTGACCAAATTTCGGCCTTCAAAAACAGGATTGGGGAACTGAACTGCACTATCTGTGAGGATGCAAATGGACATAGGGGCTATTCGACAGAGAAGATAAACTGATAATGAGGCTGTCCGCCTTGCTGGACTTCTACCTCGTCCTCTGGAAAAGCCTTACTAATAGATGCAGCAATATTTTCGGCTTGGTCCTTATTGATATCTTCTCCGTAAAAGAGAGTGATCAGTTCATGATCTTTTGTACCCACTTTTTCTAACAAACGAAGGCAGGCTTTTTCAAGATCGGCATCTGAGATTACCAACTTGCCATTGTGCAATCCGATAATTTGCCCCTCTTTGACAGCGACACCATCCACTTCTACATTGCGGGTGGCAGTGGTGATCTCGCCAGTTTCAACCTCGTTAATGGCAGCCGTCATGCCGGCGACAACTTTGTCGAATTCGCCATCGGGTGCAAGCTGTAACATGGCAACCAAACCCTGAGGTGCGCTTACGGAAGGGATAACTGCTACTTTTTTGACGGTCATATCCTGCACAGCATCTGCGGCCATAGTGATGTTTTTGTTATTCGGAAGAATAATTATCTCGTCCGAAGGAAGGTTTTCGAAGGCGGAAAGAATGTCTTTTGTGCTCGGATTCATTGTTTGGCCACCTTCAATCACAGCTGCAACGCCCAACTCGGCAAAATGCCGGGCGATCCCTCTCCCAGGGGCGACGGCTACAACAGCGATGTGATCGGGCTTGGCCACCGCAAGATTGAGTTCACCGGCCTGTTCTTCAATTTCGTCCATTTGGGCCATCAAGTTTTCGATGGCTACATTTGTTACCGTACCCAAAGTCATTGTGTAATCAATGGGTTCATAGCGCATGTCTGTGGGGACGTGAATATGCATGCGATACATGTCATCACCTTCACCAACTTGAATGGAGGTGCCCATTTTCTCTAAGTGACTATAGAATTCCTGGAGGTCAAGGGGAGCAAATGGCTTGAAGTCGACAACTACTTCATAATCCTGCCCTTCTTCAACGGCTTCCATAGTGCTTTCCAAATTAAGCACAGCTAAAGGCTGAACTATGCTTTCTGCTGTTTGGATCTGCAGGCCGTTCATCCAGCGCAACATGCCTTCAAGGATGAAGAAGAGCCCTTTTCCACCTGAATCGACAACACCGGCTTCCTTTAGGATGGGGAGCAATTCGGGAGTATGTTCCACTGATTCAGCGGCGGCGTTAACCGCAGTTTCCAGCATAGCCAAGGCATTATCTGAGCCGTTGTCAAATGAGGATGTAGCTTCGGCGATGTCTTTTGTTACGGTGAGAATTGTTCCTTCGACCGGTTTGACCACACCGCGATAGGCAGCGTCTCTTGCTGAAGCAAAGCCTTCAATGAAAGCCTGAGCATCGATTCTCTCCCGCTCTACATTGGCTCTGGCAAAGCCGCGCCAAATTTGCGAGAGGATGACTCCGGAATTGCCCCTTGCACCAAGAAGGGCGCCATTTGCCAGAGCATCCAGTAGCTTACCGGCATGACGTTCGCCCGAATCTTTGATTTCGTCTATGGCTGATCTCATCGTCAATACCATGTTGGTGCCTGTATCTCCATCTGGTACGGGAAATACGTTTAAGGCGTTGACTGTCTGCTTGTTAGCTTCCAGCCAACTCAGACCAGCAGTAGCTAGTCTTTTTACAACCTGGCCATCACCAGGAAATTGCTGAACAAGAATTTTGGTTTCTATTCCTTGACTTTCTGTTTCGCTCATTGTTGTTTGTCCTTCGCTGTCACCAAGAAGTCGCCGCCGGATAACCACTCATCTGACAATCTTGTTTATTACTCCGTTGCATGTGCATATTGGTTAGACGAGATGCATTCTAATCGCTTTTAGTGATCCTGTCCGATAAGAGTTGCAGTTTGTAAGGCTTGTAAGCCCTTAGCGATTCCCTGTGAATGGCCAAAAACTGCGCTCCCGGCTACGAAAACGTCTACTCCTGCTTCACGAGCTTGGGGGAGGGTGTTTTCATCTATACCCCCGTCAATTTCAATGAGAGTTTTCGAGTTAGTTTGGTCTATTTGGTTGCGCAACTCGCGCACCTTGGCCAACACATCGGGGATGAATGCCTGCCCGCCAAAGCCCGGCTTAACGCTCATTACCAAGACGATATCTGCCAATTCCAAAAAGGATAGGACGTCTTTTGCAGGCGTTGCTGGATTTAGCGCTAGACCAGCTTTGCAACCCAATTTTCTGATTTCCTGTAGAGTGGCAGCGGGATTCTCGCGGCCTTCCACATGCACAGTGATGTGATCGGCTCCGGAATCGGCAAAGGCAGCAATATGATTATCTGGGTGCTCGATCATTAAGTGAACGTCGAGAGGGAGAGAGGTCGATCTTCTGCATGCAGCGACCACAAGGGGTCCCAAGCTGATAGTGGGGACAAAATGTCCATCCATGACGTCAACATGGAACCAATCGGCACCTTGCCGTTCGGCTTCCCCCATTTGGTCAGCCAAATGGGCAAAATCTGCGCTTAAGATGGAGGGAGCTATCAGGGCTGCTGTAGACATTCGGGGATTATAACAACCTAAGGTATGGGCGGATTGAGTACGAGATAAACCCACATCCAGAAAGGTAGTAAGCCACCTACCGCTAAGGCGGCCAGGAGGCCGAGGCCAACAGCGAGCCAATCGGTGCTTTCAATTTCAGCCGTATTGGTCCCTTTTGGCGGGGTTGATTTTTTGCCATTGTTGCCTCCAATGGCAAAGGGCTCAGTCTCGTTGGCTGTTTGATTGTCGCTAATGGTGAGAAGAACTCTTCCGAGTTGATCGGCTGTGCGGTAACGGGCCGAGGGTTCTTTGGAAAGCACTTTGAGCATGATCTCGTTAAGGACTTCGGGAATATGCTCGTTCAATTCGATGGGAGATTGAGGCTGATCATTTTGGTGTTGTTCTCCCAGTTTTTTCGATGATTTTGCGAGAAAGGGTAACTGGCCGGTAAACATGCGATACATGATCACCCCCAAAGAATATACATCGGAAGCTGGTGAGGGAGATCTCCCCGCCGCCTGTTCGGGAGAGAAGTATTGAGGGGAACCCCAGACGATATCTCTTTTCTCATCCGGCTTTATGGAGGCAAGGGCACGAGCGATGCCGAAATCCGTGACCTTTACACGGCCATCTGGCGTGACCAGGAAGTTATGCGGCTTGATATCGCAGTGTACCAATCCCGCTCTGTGCGCGTAGCCCAAGCCCTTGCAGGCCTGAACGAGCAGCGGAATGCCTTCATTGACAGAATACTGACCTTGTTGCTTAATTATGCTGTTCAAGTCAGTGCCGGGGACATATTCCATCACAATGAAGAGGCGCTCATCGTCGTAGCCAAAATCGTGAACGGTAACAATGTTGGAGTGGGTGAGATTAGCGGCAGCCTTGGCTTCCTGGCGGAAGCGCTCACGAAATGCAGGATCTTTTGAGTAGTCAGCGCGAAGCACTTTGACAGCCACGTCACGTTCCAGCATAAGATCGCGGCCACGGTAAACCATCGCCATTCCGCCCTTCTCGACGAAGTCTTCTAATTGGTAGCGCTCATTGAGCAAGGCTTTTTCGGTCATATGGGCATCCTCGGCGATTTTACCAACAAAGGCCTATCTGGACGAAGCGATATGGCAAGGGTATGCTAGCCGAGCAATGATTGAAAAAATCCGTCCTCTACTCACACCTGGGGTAATACTGGCCCAGCTCTTTTTGTGCGGCCTGCTATTTTTGGCAAGCGCGATTTGGACCGTATGGTTTGTGCCCGCACAAAGCCAGGATGCTGAAGCTCCTGAAGCTGCGCTCACAATATTGCCGGGTCCGAGTTCCACTCCCATTCCAGCTACGGGTACGGCTGTGGCAACATCTACGGCAACGGCCACCTTTGCCCCCCTTCAGGAGGGAGAAATTGGCGTGGGAAGTTTTGTGCAGATCGTGGGAACTGAGGGTGATGGACTTAATATTCGCAATGCCGCGGGTCTTTCAACAGATGTACAATTCCTGGGTTATGACGCCGAAGTGTTTGAGGTACGCGATGGCCCAATGGAAGTAGATGGATTTGTGTGGTGGTACCTGGTCACTCCGGTGGACCAAGCGCGGGCAGGCTGGGCTGCATCTAACTTCTTATCCGTGGTAGCAAATCCTTAATTTAGAAAGGGAAAATACATGAGCGAAATAGTACCTACAAATATTACTGCCAAACGGGAAAGTGAAGTATTAGTGATTGAATGGAGCAACGGCGAAAACTGCGTTTACCCATTTGATCTTTTGCGCAATGCTTGCCCTTGTGCCCAGTGCCGGGGTGGACATGAGAATATGAAACCTGAACCAGACGAAGAGGTTTTTCTCATTCCATTGATGGATGCTAAGGCCAGCCGAATGAAGAAAATAGAGGGGGTGGGCAATTATGCATTGAATATTGAGTGGGAAGACGGACATAAATATGGAATTTACAATTGGTACTTTCTACAAAGCCTTTGCCAGGCAATGAAAGAAAAGGCATAAGAATTCTGCAGTAAAAAAAAGCCCACCATCAGGTGGGCTTTTTTTGGTATTGCCTAAAGAACTATTTTTTCGCCGATTTCTCGCTCTGCTCTCTTTCGTAATCGACAAAGCGGTATCCGACACCGCGCTCAGTGAGAATGTATTTAGGATCGGAGGGGTCTTTTTCTAATTTTTGGCGGAGATAGTTAATGTAGAGGCGCACATAGTGGGGCTCATCGCGATATTCGTAGCCCCAAACTTTTGCAAGAATCTGATCATGAGTGACCACCCACCCTGCATTTTGGACCAAATGGAAAAGCAGGCGATATTCAGTGGGGCGCAGTTTCACCAACTCGCCATCCACCCAAACTTCGCGACGATCAAAATCGAGCTTGAGTCTTTCGTCCACGTCAATGGCTGTCGAAGTATTCGCTCTTTGAGACTCAGTGCGGCGCAAGACTGCGCGGACCCTGCTAACCAGCTCACGGGGGCTAAAAGGTTTGGTGACATAATCGTCCGCACCTAGTTCCAGCCCGCGCACACGATCGTCCTCCTCAGTTTTGGCTGTCAGCATGATGATAGGCACGTCGTGATTCTCGCGAATCATAGCCAATACATCAAAGCCTTCAATGTCGGGGAGCATTACGTCCAAGAGGATCAGATCGGGAAGGGTTTGGCGAAGCTTGTCCATGGCCGATTTGCCATTGAATGCTTCTTCTACCTGAAATCCATCCTGTTCCAAATTAAGACGAATAAAACGCACAATGCGTTCTTCATCGTCGACAACCAATATTCGTTTGTTTGAAAATGTTTGTTCGCTCATTAGTTATTCCCGGACAAATCCGATAACTTCATCTTCGGCACCACTTGGGAGCACTTCCATAAAGCTGATTCGGCTCCATGGCCATACCACGGAGGTAACATCGCTTTGCAGGTAATGCAGGTCTTTGCCGTCTCGCCTGCGCGGATTTTGAATGGTTAATGTGGTGTCACCCGGTGAAGGCATTGCCTCAATCTCACCCACAACAGGGTCTTCGTTATTGATATGTATGAGTATGGTTAGCGGCATTTGTTTGAGCCTTTTGGTGCGGAGTGCAAAACAAATTTCAACCCCAGTATTTTATCTGTTTTCGCGTGAGTCTATCGGATAAGTTGGAGCCTGATGTCGAGACGTTGTCTTTGTGGGATTATGCGGCCATGCGGATTAGTAAGGCAGCAATGTTATCTGGTCCGCCAGCAGCATTGGCAGCCTCAACAAGCCTATGGCTGGCCAGATGAAGATTCTGCGTCGAATAGACTAGTTCTTGAATTTCCTTTTCGCTGATTACTCCCCAGAGGCCATCGGTACACAGCAGCAGAAAACCCCCATGGGGGAATTTCTGGGAAAACACCTCGGGTTCAGCCATTTCTCCCTGCCCCAGAGCTCTATAGAGTATCGATTTTTGGGGATGGATTGCGGCTTCTGCGTGCGTGATCTGGCCCTGCTCTTCAAGCAACTGAACAAGAGAGTGGTCGCGAGTTAATGGAGTGATTTCGTTGCCATTTTGGAGGATATAAGCACGGCTATCACCTAGATGAGCGATTACCATCTGTTCCCCAATTATTAATGCAGCCGTTAGAGTACATCCGCCACCTGGGGCTGCCCTCTTTACTCCTTGATGGGCGGCTTTGATAGCGTCTTCCATAATGTCTTGAAGAGAAGGAGAGGATATCGTGGCTTTTTTGCGAAACTGAGGAAGATACAAGACCTTAATTACATGGTCTGCAAATGCGCGCAAAGCGCTTTCACTAGCCAACTCGCCGCTTTTGTGACCCCCCATTCCATCCGCTACTGCGTAGAGGCCAAAGACCACGTTTTCTGAATCTGCAGCCAAAGTGCTTGTGATTGAAAGAAGTGCATCTTCATTGTTCTCACGCCGTTTCCCAGTATCCAGGGCACTGGCTGCTATTAGCTGAATGGGTTTGCTGGGGAAGGAATTTGAATCCGCATGAATAACTACCCCAGAACCATCGGCCAGGCTTTTATCGGCTTGCGAAATTGATTTCGTCTTTGCGAATGTACGTTTGATGAATTTAAGCATTTTTCAATTCAGGCTATATTCTGAGTGCATACAGTTTTTTGTCAGTTGATCCGACAAATAATCTGTCATCAGCGATGGTTGGTGTGCCCGTAATTGGTGCTTTCGTTTCGTATTTCCAAATTTGCTTGCCAGTTTGGGCGTCCAAACAATACAGGTAGCCATCCACAGAGCCACAGTAGAGACGATC
>Ga0315336_1002915_pt1 | contig 24385 bp, 18 predicted proteins | sample ASW5metaG_FD_204512 | JGI IMG/M metagenome (GOLD analysis project Ga0315336, IMG submission 204512) | Ammonia-oxidizing marine archaeal communities from Monterey Bay, California, United States - ASW #5 | ecosystem: Environmental > Aquatic > Marine > Intertidal zone | place: USA: California... | reverse complement strand
AAAGTCTGCAGAACGGCGTGCTCCTTAATTCGATCTTGTACCGACATAACAGTCGTGGTGGCGACAAGCGACAGCACTAAGCCAACACAGGCATAACCTAACCAATGTACGAAGCCGATTAGCTCGGCAAGATCTCCAACCGTGTCGGCCTGAAACATTCCCTTCGTGCGCGTCGTGGTTGCTACCGGACCGGAATGGAACTCCTGATCGATTTGCTTCGCCAAGGCATCGGGATCAGCGCTATCCTTCACATGCACTTCGAGCTGTGTAACCGTGCCCACGTCGTTCGCTCCGCGTGCCCGTTGCAAGAAGCCAAGGTGCGTGAAAATGAGTCCGTTCTCGGCAGCTACTTTTGAGTGAAAAAGCCCGCGTACCACGACAGATATATCACCGATGGTGAACTTATCTCCAACGGCCAATCCGCGCCTGGTAGCAACGTCCATACCGACCAGAGCAGCATCATCCTGTCGCCCAAATGACGTCCAATCGCCTGCAGTAACGTTGAAATCTCGCCACGCGTTGAGTTTTTCCGGCGGCATTCCCTGGAACACGATCGCGTCGAGACTTGCGCGACAGTTGTTAGTGAAGACCTTGATCGGCACGACATCCTGGACACCCGCCATCTTGGCGATCGTGCTCTCGTAGTCTTGCGGAATTCGGCTGCTCTGTGGACAGAAACGGTTTTCCTGAAAAACGATGAGCGTTCGCCCGGCATCTTCACCGGCAGTCAGTGCGAGTAGCCCTTGCTGGACTGACCCAATAAAGCAGAACACCAACAATGCGACAGCCGTGCCACTCACCGTAAGAAACGTCCGGGCCCGATGACGCCATAGGCCCTTCAATACATATGGAATGAACTTGAACATGGTTACGCAGTCCTCAGCGGCGAGGCTTTGGTTTCTATGCCATTTTCGTGAAGGCGACCACGTTCAAGACGAATCTGTCGTCTGGCCCGCGCTCCGGCATCGGCGTCATGGGTCACCATCAGCAGCGTCATCCCCAGTTCTTCGTTCACTCGGCTCAAGAGCAGCAATATCTGTTCGGTCGTCTCGTCATCAAGACTACCTGTTGGCTCATCGGCGACAACTACGGTTGGATTAGCCACGATGGCTCGCGCAATTCCGACCCGTTGCTCCTGGCCACCCGACATTTGGCGAGGGTAGTGCATGGCCCGCGAGGTGAGATCAACCGCCTGCATGGCGATCTCGACGCGCTTGCGACGTTCGGCAGCCGACATGGGGAGTAGCAAGAGAGGCAGCTCAATGTTTTCATACGCCGTGAGTACTGGGATGAGATTATGCGTTTGGAAGATGTAACCAATATGGGCAGCTCGCCAGTCGGCCAGTTTTCCACGGGAAAGAGTGGTGATGTCAGTATCTGCCACAACAATCTCGCCGGAGGTCACCTGGTCGATGCCAGCCACGAGATTTAGCAGCGTGCTCTTACCCGAGCCGCTGGCACCCATCAAAGAAACATAATCGCCCTCCTCGATAGACAGGCTGACACCGTCAAGTGGCCGGATTGTTTCTTCCCCATTGGCATACTCTTTGGTAACGTTTAGCACATCGACGAGTGACATAGTAGAATTCCTTCTTGGTCTAGTTCTCTGAACCAGCGGCCTGAGCGGTTCGTGCAGCACGAGGAGTCCCGCCGTGCGAATTCCAGCTACTGCCGGATAAGGTGCGGTCCTCGCCGGTAATACGTATCCGCGTGCCCTCGACAAGCGACTCTCGACCGGCGACGATCAATTTGTCCGTCGGGAGGAGGCCAGCTGAGATCTCGACGAGGCCTTCGTTCGTCACGCCCCGACCCACTTCCACCAACTTCTCCCTGGCAATGTTTTCGGTGAGGTCTGCAACCCAAACACTGGCCCTTCCTTCGGCTACCGTCACTAACGACTTGGGAACAAACATACGCAAGGGCGACTCACCCTGTACCTGTTCTAGCACAGGAGAAGGCAGTGCTAGAAACGTCACCTTGCTGAGCATTTCCGGCCGGATCACTTCGGGCGGATTGGAAACTGCAACCTTCACCTGCAGAGTGTTTTTTTGGATGTCTGCCAAGGTCGTCACGGAGATTACCTCGCCAGCGATTGCCTCAGGCAAGGCAGCAGTTTCTATCAGCGCTGGCTGCCCTAGCATCACTTGCGGTAGATCTTCCAGTCGCACGTCGACCCGAACTTGGAGACTGGCCGGATCATAGAGACTGACCACCGCGCTGGAACCTTGCTCTGAATGGGGATTGATTCCAGAAAGGCGTTGACCAGGACGTGCTTCCATACTGAGTACTCGTCCCGTAATCGGTGATCGGACTGTCATCCGGTCTAGACGAAGCTCCGCTCCTTCAACTGCCAGTCGTGCTTGCTCGGCTCGTGCCTTGGCTACCGCCAGGTTCGCCTCAGCGTCAGCCAGTGCGCGTTTTTCATCGGTCAGAAGTTTCAGCCTCTCAGCAAGTGCGTTCCGCTTCTGCCGTAGCGATAGGTGTTGCGATTTGAGCGACGGTTCGCGAGCGACTAGTTCCTGAACCGCATTGGTCGCAGTCGCCAACTCGGCGCGTGCCTCGCGAAGGAGTCGACCAATAATCGCGTCACCCGCCTGTTCTTTCCGTCGAACATTTTCAGCAGCGAGCTGCTCTCTAGTTTTTGCTGCTTCAATGGCGTAGGGAAGATTGACTAGCTCAAGCTGAGTTTCGGCGAGAAGTGTCTCAGCATCGGCCAGCGCGGCTTGAAGGATCAGTGGCTTGGCAAGGTTAGTCTGCGCAGCTGTCAGTGCGGCTCTTGCTCTGTGGACTTCGGCTTGTTGTAAAGTCTGTTGGGCACGCGCTTCTGCAAGAGCCAGTTTCGCGTCGATATCGATCAGTGTGGCAACCGACTGGTCCTTCTCAACTCGCTGACCTTCAATAACGAGTATTTCGCGAATGATGCCTGGGGCTAGGGCCGAAGCGACCACTGGCGTTGGCCTGGGTTCTATCCAACCTGCCGCTTGAAACAGCGGGGTGCCTTCCTGTTTGATCTCTGCACGACTCACGACGACAGGGGTGATGGTGATTGACTGAGCCGGAAGAAAACTTTCCCGCGCGGCCCAAACAAACAGACTCAGAAAGCCAGCCAATATCCCGGCTGGCAGGACGTACCGAGTGAGCCACGGTCGCTTGACCTTTACGGAGGTCTTCACCGGTTGGCTTCGGTCCACTGCCAATTGGCTAAGATCAAGTTGTGATGAACTGTCTGACATGATTCTTTGGCGTAATTTACAACGACTCCCTAGATCGCCTTAATCGCTTCCACAACTGGAAGCCTCATCGCCTTCAGTGCAGGCGGAAGTGCTCCAACGATGCCTAACAAGGCGGCCACGCCACAAGCGACTCCGATACCAACACTATCCACCTCGAGCATGAACGCCCCCATCGTGAATCGGACAGCCGCCCCATCGACAAACAGGAGTCCGACAAGGCAAGCAGCCAGTGCTCCAGCACATGCCAGAAGCGTCGCTTCCTGAACCAACGTCAGCAGGATAGCGCGACGGCGAAAGCCAAGCGCTTGCAGCGTCGCCAATTCACGGACACGTCCCACGACAGCGCCATACATCGTATTGAGCCCCGCAAATATCCCAGAGCCTGCAACCAGAGCCACGACGATCCAACCCAACATACGGACCGGCTTGTAATGCTTTTGCAGGGCTGCATAGTAGGCACTCTCTGATACTGCCTTCAGTTCCAAGTCAACCCGCTCGCGGCAAAAAAGATCGACATCGGCCACGCGGTCGGGCGAATCCATGCCAACCGCCACAAGGCTGAGGTCTTGTCGCTTCAGCACGGTTTGCAGGTCCGCCAACGGCGCCCAGATCTCTGATTCAAACGCCGAACCCGCTGCAGTAAACTGTCCGCTGATCATCCAAGTTTGGCCGTCAAATGTCACCTGTTGGCCAATCGCAAGGTCCTCCTCACTTGTCCCTAGTTTCGAATGGGCTAAGCGACCAACAATGACCTCCCCACTTTGGGGCCATGTACCTCGGACGAGCTGGACTTGCCCTCGGACGAGTGGTGCTTTTGTGGTTACTCCGCGCACAAGCCCCATTCCAGGTTCTTGTAAGTTCGCCGTTAAAATGCGCGTGGCCAGGTACAGTTCGGGTGACACGTATTCCACGCCATGCAGACGGCGTACCCCGTCAACGCTCGCCGCCAACAACGCCGGTGTTCGTCCGGGGATCGACGAATTCTCAATGTCTGCTGCCGACGAGAGTGAGTACACCAAGACGACATTCGGATTACCTGTGGCAGCAAGTGATTTTTCTAGTCCACGGATGAACCCAACGACGACCAGCACCAGGAGGACGACGATCGTGAGTCCTCCAAGTGTCAGCGCAGTACGTGACGGACGACGGAATAGGTTCCGCACGCCGTAGTCCCAAGGTAGAAGTCGTTGGCCGAGCACTATGAACTCTCTGGGGTTGACTGCAGTCTGAGGTTTCTAGTTTCGAATGAAGACGCCCCTGGCGATCATGACGAAGTTGCCGCTTTCGTCTTTTTTTGCCGTCCCTTGGACGACGACCATGTCAGACTCTTTGAGTCCCAGCAGTTCACGAGCGTCGACCGGTACAAGCTTTCCCTGCTCATCCACCACTTTCACCAGCGTGGTGCAATTGAGCCGTTCAGTCGCACAGCAGTCACCCATGCAGAGTTCGCCTTCTTCGGAGTCTTCGCCATCGGCGACGACATCCATAGATGCGTCGAGCAGTGTAAATGCCGCTCTGCCGTCAATCCATGGCTTGGCGGAGCCGCCGACCCGCCCGACAAGTACGAGAGGCGCTCCGTTTTCAGCCGACTCGCGAGCCGCGATCACGCCAACCGCGCCATCCGGTTCCTCAGCTAATGTGAATTGACTGGCATCGATATTCGCTGCTGCACTGGACGGTTGCGACGATGAGGCCGGCGACGCTCCACATCCGGTACTCATCACGAGTCCTACGATCAGGGGCAAGGCAAGTAGGTCAGTTCGCATCTCAGAAATTCTCCTATTAAGCGACTTGTTAAGTTTTTTTATGGACCTTTGGGGCGCGCTTGGTTGACCATTCGATCGACACGGTGCCGTGGGCGCCCGTCACTGCCAAGGGACGCTCCTTTGCTTTGGCGACAGCAGCAATGGCCTGCCACGGCGAAACAAGTGTGCCTGGCCGTGCCTCGACAGTGATTGTGTCTTTCTTCAGGTCGGCTCTTACGTTGGTCACCCCTTTCAGGGTATAGAGTTGGGCGCTGATCTTCTTCGCACAACCCATGCAGTGCAGATTGTCAACAACGATGTAAAGTGCCGAGCTCAGTTTCTGAGGCGGCTGGCCTGGTCTGGACTGTACCTCAATTGGAGTTAGCGTATAGGTCGCCTCGGTAGTGACCAGCTTCGTTGGCCCCCCCTCATTTTGCTCGACGGCTTTCCATAGTTGACCAAGTGTTGCGCTTTTCTTTGGCGCCAAGGAAACCGACACGATCTGTGTGTCTAAGTCCACCTCAACTGTCTTGACTCCTCGGGCGGCGTACAGCTGCCCCGATATGCTCTGGGCGCAGCCTTCGCTCTGCATTCCCTTGGCGACAATCTGTACTTTCCGGTCACCTGGAGTCTGCTCTGCAGCCTCGGCTTTCACCATCGCACCAAGTGAAACGGCTAAGATGACCAAGAGTGAATTGAATCTCAGACACATCCTGTGCATAGTTCTTCCCTTCAAGGTAGCTTCGGTGTGATGACGCCATTATTCGCGGCGCTCAGTGCGCAGCGGTGAATGGCAAGCAATAAGGGTTTTGGATGGCGTATCTTGAACTGCTCAGCGGCAATGCCGCGAGAGAGGGAAACGCTCAATCCAAGCAGAGTTCTTGGAGAGACAGAATCAAGTCAAAAATCGACAGAGCTGTGCGCAGACCTGCGCAGCAGACTTAACCGACGAGTCGAGGACCGCGATGACAGCAGCTCGAGACAGTTGCTCGTTGTGGAGAGCGCCAATCATCGTCACGTCCGCACACACGGAACCAAGTACCAACAGTTCAGTCGGCTCAGGTGCGCTCCGCGGCAACTCGAAAGGATCTGGCGACTGGTGGCAGTAGCAAGTCGGTGGACATGGACATGGGCCGAGGCATGAGCAACATAAATGGTCAGAGCACTCGTCTTGAGATGCCGACTCATGCGGGGTTGAGTTCCCCTGTCGCATGGGCGAGTGGGGACAGACATGTTCAGAGCAACAATGTTCCTCGGCTACATTGCAACTATCAGTCGAAGCACTACCAGCAAGATAGCAGCATAGGCCTGTCTGCTGAAAACCGGACGACAACACGAGCACTACGCTCAGTAGACCGATAGCTCGTTTCAAATTGTCGTAGTGGTAGAACATGACCAAACAAACTCTAACGAAAAACGAACCGGCATTTCAATCTTATAATCGTCAGTTTACCAAGGCCTAATTAAAAACACGGAAAGAGCCAGTAAAAGGCCGCCATAACTTCCCGGGCTGTGTAGCGCTCCCATATTACAGATATTCTAATGAGGGGTAAACGGAATTTCAAGAAGCTCAGAAGAGGGGCCCTCCGTAGATAGCCCGCGAGCTTGGCCCCTTTGGAAGCTAGCAATTCACACGTTTCTTCCTAGCAGCCAGAAATCCTCGTGAAGAATCTCCTCAGGAGAATTCCGTCGCAACGAGAATATTGACGGAAAATCATGTTGATCACTTGTGACTAGGAACACTTGAATCCAACCCGGCCAGCCATCGCAATCGTTGTTCCGCCGCTGGTGAATTATTCAGTGGGTTTAGTGTAACCTCATAAACGAGGCACCTTTTGTGCCATTTTGAAAGTCCTTTCCGGGCTAAAGCCCGGTTGCAGGTAGTGGCTTACAGGACAAGGATTTACGTTCACGTAACAACTTGCGTAATAGGGTTGAATTTAGCTGGGGGTCAAAAGGTCGCAGGTTCGAATCCTGTCGGCCCGACTTGGTAAGAGTAGCGGCTGCAACAACTTGCAACCACTCGCGGTCGCGTTTCTAAACCGTGAAAAGGCCAATACCCTTTTCGACTGTCGCCAAACAGGTAGGCGCTTCGATTCTAGTAGACGGCGAAATGGCCGCAGTGGTCCGCAGGGACTTGCCACCCACCGAGGACCGGCTGCGGCTTGTAGCCCGCATGCGACCCCGCGGCATGGACAACTCGGTAGACATCTACGAACTGCTGCTAGTGGGCGCTGGCTACGACCACATGACGGACGAAGACATCGCCACTTACAAAAAAACCACGCAAGCGATCATTGCCGGCAAGTGGGACAACGCTCAGCAGATGCTCGAGGGCATCCTCCCCGACGACGGTCCGGCTAACTATCTAAGAGCCCTCTTGGCCGACCACAACACGTCGCCCCCCTCTGACTGGGACGGCGCCATCAATTTGCTGCAAGAGTGATCTTTCCCCGTTCTCTTGACACCTGCACAGCTAATGAGCCGAGGGCGCCCAATAGAAGCCCGGTTTGAGCGGGCGAAATGCCTGCGACCGGGTACAGCCCTCAAGAATACTAGCATCCCTGGAGGTGCTAGGTACATCTATGCAGGGCCTTTCTAACAGTCATCGGAACCTGCGGTTGTTTCAAAAAAGCAAACTGCTGATATCATAGTGCACATCGACGGCCGGTCGAGGGAGTTCCGCTCCTCTGCGAGTATCTACAACACTCTTTATTAATGGGACAATCGATGTGGGACACTCCATTGCATACCCATAGTTTCATCTCGCTAAGAACCATAAGAGCCTCGCTAGTGACTCTTATCGCCATGGCCTCTGTTGGCTGTCACGAGGTGACGGCGCAGCCGACGTCGGAAATCGTAGCGACGGAAACTACTCTCGCGGTTCCTCCCGTTGACTGTGGTCGCCCCAGCCCGCTGCCACTGCCAAGTACACTAAGTGTGGCCGAGTACGAAGGATTGCTCTTCGGGTTCCTAAATCGTCGAGAGTACAAGACGCTTGGCTGGATTCCCGACAAGCGCGTTCGAGATACAGGACCGTATCTAGACGGCAAATACTACGGCTCCCATCCGGCAGTTAGTATTTACTATTCGCCGGAAATCATCCGTTGGCTAGAAAGTGGCAAGCGGCAAGCGATTCCCAATGGCGCCATGATTGTCAAAGAGCAATACGAGCCGCCCGCTGCCCGATATGAGGGTATCGACGAGGGCCAGCGGTTTGAGTTGCTGTCGAGTTGGACGGTGATGGTCAAAGATTCCGCCGGTTCGCACGATGGCTGGTTTTGGAGTAACCCAGCCAAGGATCAAGAGGTAGTTGATAATCATCAGTATCCGTTCGACCACCCGATTTCGGGCTTTGGAATTTACTGTATTCGCTGTCATGCCTCGACGAAATCTGCGGGTGAGACCAACGAGTTTACTTTTGCCGCGCTGCGTAACATTGAGGGGTATCCTGGTGAGCCGATGCTGTTTCGCGTCGATGATTCGTGGCGCAGCGCCGTTGATCACGAAGTGCCTGTTGCAACCGAGGCACCCATCGATGACAGCAATGAACACTTGCTCGCAAAGCTCATAAACCAAGCCGCCTCCTCGTCGCATCCCCGTTGCAGCGATGCAGCGCATCCCGAGCGATGCACAGCAGTGCTTAGCCAGGAATTCCTGAGACTTTTTCCGACCATTGACAGCGCTTCCCGCGACAGTATCTCCCCTATTCCTCCGATCACACACGACTGGGTCGCACGAAGGCCAGCAGCTGCACAGCAATCGCAACCCTTTGTGACTTCCAACCAATGCATGAGCTGCCACGCTGGTCTGCTCGAACCGTTTGGCCCGACGATGTTCGTTCCCACGGGAGATGTCGCTGAATACGGATCGCCAGGGGTACATCTCTCACCCTACGGAGAGTGGCGTTGGACGCCGATGGGGCTTGCTGGACGAGACCCTGTCTTTTTCGCTCAGCTGGAAAGTGAAATTGAGCTGATGCGCACTGACTTTGCTAAAGACCCTGCGCAAGCAAAGTTGCATATTGATAACCTCGTCGAAACCTGTCTGACCTGCCACGGTGCGATGGGTAAGCACCAGTATCGAATGGACCACGGAGAGGATGCCGAGGCTTTTGGCTTGGATCACGTCATGCGACCCTCCACGGAGTCAGGAGCAGCGGGAGAGAAAGATTGGCGCTACGGGTCGTTGGCACGCGACGGGATTAGCTGCACGATCTGCCATCAAATGCAACCCCGCGAGCAACCTGCAGACGATCATCGGCACTACTTGGAATTTTTCCTGGAAACTTCCATTACCGGCAATTTGTATGTCGGCAAACCGAACGAGTTGCATGGCCCGTTTAAGGACAACGAAATCTCTCCGTATTCGATGGAACACGCTCTCGGATTCAAGCCGAAGCACGATCCGTACATCAAATCGTCCCGAATGTGCGGTACGTGCCATGTGGTGAATTTACCGATTGTCGACAGACCCTTGCAACCGGGAGAGGAGCCTGATGAGCTGATCGCTGCCGAGCAGAATCCGCTGTTCAAGCAATATCATCACCACGTCGAGCAGGCGACCTACTTGGAGTGGCTCAATAGCGAGTTCGAAAACGAATTCGATACGGAAAACCCAAACGCCAAAACTTGCCAAGACTGTCACATGTCCAACGACTATCACAATGACGACCTTGAGCTACACCTAGATCAGATTGAGACTCGCATCGCGGCCATTCAGGATGACACTTACCCTGATGCGGAGAATTTAGCCGAACATAAGGAACTCTTGGTTCGACACCGGAAGGAAGGCTACGCCCGCCACAATTTCCGCGGGCTGAACGTCTTTTTGCTCGAGATGTTTAACCAGTTTGACGATGTGCTGGGTGTGCGGAAGTTTGATTTCATGACGGGGTCTAAGGCGGACATTTCTCACGCGATCGCCGATTTCACGCGGCAGGCCAACAACGATACTGCGGCGCTGGAAGTCGAGTCCACGGTTGATGCGAGCAACATGCTCATTACGAATGTCACGGTGCACAATAAAGTCGGGCACAGATTTCCCAGCGGAGTTGGTTTTCGGCGAGCGTTTATTGAGTTTCTTGTCATCGAGCACTCAGCTGAGGAAGGGACCAAGGAGAAAGTTGTCTGGTCGTCGGGCAGAACCAACCAGTTAGGTGTCTTAATCGATGCTGAGGGTGATCCTCTCCCCACCGAGTTTTTCTCGGACGATCCCACAGGCATCGATAAACAAGTGTCTCAACAGCACCACGAGGTGATTGATTCCCCCAACCAAGTGCAGATTTACGAAACCTTGCTGCACAGCGACAAACATCGCTACACGACCAGCTTCATCCACGGCTCCAACGTGGTGAAAGACAATCGCCTGTTGCCGCGCGGATGGAAAGCCGAGGGGCCTGGAGCCGGGCTTCGCGGCGAGTTCTTGAAGGCAACACATCCTGGTCCTGTCGCGAGACATGATCCGCGCTACGGTGACGGTAGCGGCTCGGATTCAGTGACTTATCGCGTTGCTCTGCCGGAAGGAGTCGATACGAAGCGGCTGAAAGTTAAGGCGACTCTCTATTATCAGGCGATACCGCCCTACTTTCTCCAAAGCCTGTTCGAGACGGCGCCCGACGGTCCTGCAACGCGGCGATTGCATTACATCTGCAGCAATATCGATCTTCGGGGGACACCTATCGAAGGCTGGAAGCTGTCTATCGCGTCCGCAACTGCTGAAGTGCGATGACGTTTACCCGATTAGCACTGCTCCTGCGGCTAAAAGTCCGTTAAGATTTGCTTCCTATTGTGCATGTTGACTACTTTTTTTTGGTCGGGGTTTTTTGGATAATTGAAACACTGGGGCAAGGTGGGCAACCGATGAGCAACTCTGATTCTGCTACTGCGCTGCTCGATCTGCAGCCGAGTACCGCTGAGTTTCTTGATGACGTGTTAGCGGGCCTGCGTGAGTCGCCAAAGCAGTTGCCGTCAAAATATCTGTACGACCAGCGGGGATCGCATTTGTTCGACGACATCTGCCTGCTCGACGAGTACTATCTGACTCGCTGCGAAGATCAGATTATCAAACAGTATTCCCAAGAGATGGCAGACCAAATCGGTCCTGGCGTGATGCTTGTGGAATACGGCAGCGGCAGCAGCACCAAGACGATGGCGCTACTCCGGGAACTTACCGATCCGGTTGCTTATGTTCCGATCGATATCTCGCGTGAACATCTGAGTCACTCCGCCGCACGGCTCTCTCGGGCCTTTCCGGCATTTGAAGTCTTGCCCGTTTGTACAGACTTTACTCAGCAATTCGCATTACCGAATTCCGAGCGACAACCGACGCACGCAGCCGTTTTTTTTCCCGGCTCCACAATCGGCAATTTCGAGAGAGACGAAGCACTCTCCATGCTCAAGCAGATCGCGGATTTATGCGGACATGGCGGCGGGCTGCTGATCGGCATTGATCTGCAGAAGGAAGTGGACATCATCGAATCGGCTTACAACGATGCGATGGGAGTAACTGCCGAGTTTAATCTCAATCTACTTCGACATATTAACCGCGAACTGGGCGGCGATTTTGAATCGGAGTATTTTTCTCATCAGGCGATCTACGACGAGACGGAGAATCGCATCGAGATCTCTCTGGTGAGTCGTCGCGATCAATGCGTTGCCATCGGCGACTATCTATTTCCATTTGAGGAAGACGAACCGATTATCACCGAGTATTCCCACAAGTATACGATTGAAGGATTTGCCGCATTGGCAGCCGAAGTAGGGCTCACATTACGCCGCTCGTGGACTGACGATCGGCAGCTGTTTGCCGTACTGCACTTTGCACTGCTGACGTAGACAGAGTCATGATCGAACTTCGCAGCGTTTCAAAACAATTTGGCGCACATCTGGCCGTGGACCAGGTCGATTTGGATTGTCCCCAGGGCAAGACTCAAGTTTTGATCGGGACAAGTGGATGCGGAAAATCGACGCTCTTGCGAATGATGATCGGTCTGGTTCTCCCTAGTACGGGAGCTGTGTATTTTAGGAAAAAGCCACTCGCCGAGCAGACGATCGGCGCGGTTAGGCAGCGCATCGGCTACATGATTCAAGAAGGGGGCCTGTTTCCGCATTTGAAAGTTCGCGAGAACGTCGGGATTGTGCCTCGCTATCTCGGCTGGCAGCCTGAGCGGACCAACGCTCGCATCGAAGAGTTGCTTGAACTCACTCAATTGTCGTCCACGATGCTTGACCGATTCCCTCGCCAACTCTCGGGCGGCCAGCGTCAGCGCGTGAGTCTCATGAGGGCATTGATGCTCGACCCCGACGTGTTGCTGCTTGACGAGCCGCTGGGCGATCTCGATCCGATGATTCGTGCGGAACTGCAGCAAGACCTCCGGACGATCTTTCGTGAGCTCAGCAAGACGGTTGTCCTAGTGACGCACGATTTGTCCGAAGCAGGCTTTCTGGCTGATCGCATCACGCTACTTCGTGACGGTAAGATCGTACAACAGGGAGCATTTGCCGATCTGATCGAGAATCCCGTCGATGAGTTCGCCGCCAAATTCGTCCAAGCTCAACGGCCTGTGTTCTCATGAAACAACTCTTGTTGATCGGCCTGATCTTGCTTCTCGTGGCGTTTGTACCTGGTGGTTCGTCTCCGCGCGGTATCCGAGTCGGATCGAAGCAGTTTACTGAGTCGGACATTCTTGGCGAAATGTTGTCGCAGATGATTCGTTCTGCTGGGGAGGAAGCGACTCCTCTTTCTGTAGGCGGGACGACCGTCGTGTACGGCGCTTTGAAACGCGGAGAAGTTGATCTCTATCCGGAGTACACAGGGACACTCATCAAGGAGGTGTTCTCAAATCATCCCGAGGCCTCTCAGGAGAATCTGGAAGCGCTGCTTGCGGAAGACGAAATCTGCATCAGCCAACCGCTTGGATTTAACAACAGCTATGCCCTGGCCGTACGGCGGGCGACTGCCGAGCAACTCAATTTGGTTTCGATCGAAGATCTAGCAGCTCATCCCGATCTTCGGCTAGGCTTCAGCAACGAATTTGTGGATCGCGACGACGGCTGGAAGAATCTCCGTAAACGCTATGGATTGACCCATCAAGAGGTCGCAGGGATGGAACACAGTGTGGCCTATCGTCAGCTCGAAGCGGAAGCCATCGACGTGATGGACGTTTATACTACCGACGCACAGCTGGCTAAACTCGACCTGGTTCTGCTGACAGATAATTTGCAGTATTTCCCGCGATACGACGCGGTTGTGCTCTATCGAAGTGACTTAAAGAGCCGATTTCCAGGCCTCGTAGAGAAGGTCTCTCTGCTTGAGATGGCGATTGAACCTGACGAGATGATAGAATTAAATGCCCGAGTTGCCTCTAGAGAGGTAAGCGAATCGCAAGCGGCAGCAGATTTTCTACGAGAGAATCTCGCCATTGAGACACATGTCGAAGATCTCTCGGTAGCAACTCAGATTTGGCGGAACACTCTCGAGCATTGTGATCTGGTCCGAAAGTCGTTGATTCCCGCGATCTTTGTGGCGATCCCACTGGGGATCTTTGCCGCCAAGTTTCCCCGGGTGGGCCAGCTAATCTTGGGCGCCGTCGGTGTGGTTCAGACAATCCCTGCTCTGGCTTTGTTGGTCCTGTTAATCGCCCCCGTTGCTTATTTTAAGTTCAGCACGCTCGGTGCAGGCTCGATGACTGCCATAGTGGCACTCTTTCTCTACAGCTTGCTACCAATTGTGCGTAATACGACCACAGGCTTGTCGACTATTGCGCCCGAATACCTAGAATCGGCCGCCGCCTTGGGACTCTCGTCGAAGTTCCGGCTACTGCACATAGAACTCCCGCTGGCGTCACCCTCGATTCTGGCGGGCATCAAGACAGCCGGTGTGTTGAACGTCGGCTTTGCGACGCTGGGCGCATTGGTCGGTGCGCAGGGCTATGGACAGCCGATTCTCAGAGGTGTCCGTCTGAACGACACTGGCCTCATCATGCAAGGTGCGATCCCGGCTGCGTGTTTGGCGATACTCCTTCAGGTTTTCTTCGAATTGGCAGAGCGCTGGATTGTGCCTGCCAGCTTACAGCCTCTTGCTTCGGGTGATGCTGATGTCTCAACAAATTGAAAATGAACCAGCAGTAACGTCCCAAGAACTCTTGGTGCGGTATTTAGCCGTTCGATCTTTCACTGCAGAACTCTGCGAGACACTCTCTGCTGAGGACTGTTGTCTGCAATCAATGCCAGATGCTAGCCCGGTGCGCTGGCATTTGGCCCATACCAGTTGGTTCTTTGAAACTTTCTTGTTGAAACAGAACCCGGCATATCGAGTGTTTAACGAGCACTACGAGATTCTCTTCAATTCGTACTACAACGCGGTAGGCGAGCAGTTCCCTCGCCACCAACGGGGCTTGCTATCCAGACCGGGACTTGACGAGACGTTTGCCTATCGAGAGCATGTCGATCAATCTGTGGCAGACTGGCTGACGAGCGATCGGGAAGTCGAAGTTTCTCAAGTTATCGAACTGGGCATTCAACATGAGCAGCAACATCAGGAGTTGATACTGACAGATCTCAAGCATCTGTTCTCACTGAATCCTCTGCTGCCAACGTTTCGCGAGGGCATACAACAACGGGTGCAGGCCACTTCTATCGACTGGCTGGCCCAAGATGAAGGGATCTACGAAATCGGCCATGCTGGCGACGGGTTTGCCTATGACAACGAGGGGCCGCAGCATCGTGTCTTCTTGGAGCCGTTCACAATCGCGAATCGCCCGGTCACCAGCGGTGAGTTTCTGCAGTTTGTTGAAGATGACGGTTACTCGCGGCCTGAATTGTGGTTGTCGCTCGGTTGGGATCGAGTCCAAGCTGAGGGTTGGAGCCGCCCTCTGTACTGGTTCAAGTCTGACGGGCGGTGGCAGGAATTCACGCTCGCCGGTCTGCGACCACTCGACCTCCAGGCTCCTGTAGCTCACGTCAGCTATTTTGAGGCAGATGCTTTCGCACGCTGGACTGATGCCCGGCTACCGACCGAGGCGGAGTGGGAAGTAGCGGCCCATGAGGTTCCCTTACAGGGTAATTTCGCCGACACACTGCTTGCAGGGAACCTGGCGTTGCACCCCAGCGGCCCCGTTGCGGATTCAAGCCAGGCTGCAGGCCAAGCTGAACAGATGTTCGGCGACGTCTGGGAGTGGACGTCCAGCCCCTACACGGCCTACCCGGGCTACCGCGCGGCTCCCGGAGCTCTGGGAGAATACAACGGCAAATTCATGTGCAACCAGTACGTACTTCGCGGCGGCTCGGTCGCGACCTCGGCGAGCCACATCCGCCTTACCTATCGTAACTTCTTCCCGCCTGAGGCGCGATGGCAGTTCTCTGGATTTCGTCTAGCAAATTAACTTTGTCGACCACTCTATAAATCGACCCGCTTGTTAATCGGACTCTTTTTTCTGATACGTGCGCATGATCTTTGAGGGGTGCGCCGAGGCGTAGCCCTCTAGCCGGAGTTTCTTGACCAGATCGGTGCCCAAGATCCCCTGTACTTTGACGTGAATTTGCGGAACGTCTTCGAAAAGTTCCCTAAGCTGATCTGCAGGCCAGGCAACATAATCCACCCGCAGACTGGCGACAACACTGGCACTGGCACGTTGCTGAGTCAAGAACCCCATTTCGCCTACAAACTGCCCCGGCGTTACCTCGGCAATGTATCGTCCGTCGACTTCCACTCTGCCGCGACCTGTCGAGATCAATGCCAACTGAGCAACAGGTTCGTGTTGTAGCAGCAATGGTTGATTCTCGGTCGCTGTTTTCCACTCGGCGATCGACATCAGCTTCGTAAATTCTCGCGGCGAAAGGCTGCGGAAAACCATCTTATAAATTCGCAATTCGTCTTCCCCAAGAAAGACGGGTCGGCGTTCCATGATCAGCATGCCGATCTGAACCAGATTGACCAACGTGAACAGCGAGCACCAGACAATCGGTGCGTACAACGGCGAAACGCTACAACAATAGTAATACGGTATCAAACAAAGCGTGGCCACGACGGTGAGAATACGGAGCCACAGAATATCTCGCACCGAGTAGGCGCACAAATAAAGGACATTGCCGAGGTGTAGCCAATTGATCATTGCGCAAATCCTGCTCAGAAGCGACGTCATCCTACCTGCAGGCAGAGCTGCTACGGTACCGGTTGCCTATTTCTACCAGTGCAGCCGCCAGATTCCCATAGGAACTGCTCATCCAGTTCTTGAGACTTCGACAGGGCAGATCACAGATTTTCTAAGTTTGCTGCACACCGACGTTCTTGTGCGACTGGCGGCGGGGCAAGGTCAGAGCTGCAGTAAATTGCAGTAAACTACATGCAAATCAGCCTACTCGACGCACTCAGTATAACGACTAGACTCCGAATCACAGTGTTCACGGGGTTTACATGGCATCGACAGACAGGAGGGACGTACAAGCTGAAGTGTTCGTAATCTGTTGGAAAACAATGGATTAGGACGACGCGTGCTCTGCCAGAGTCATCCTCAGCTTCCCGCGACAGTTTTTCCCAGGCGGTCGATGTGGCCACTAACCTTCTCTTCGGTTCGTTTCGTCCATCGGACAATTAAACCGCCGCTAGGAAGTGCCTTATCAAGAGACGCGAGCAATCTGGACTCGGTTGGATTGCGTCACTCGGATTCAACTGCGATCTTGGCCCAGTAGGCCGCTTCCCAGGACCAGCCGGTTGGCTGGTTGTGGAGCTCGAGCCAGACGTCCTTGCCTGCGTACCGGGAGAGGTCGACGTTGATGTCCAGCCAGCCGTCGGTCGTTGTGGACTCTCCGATAGTTCGGCGGAGGAGTTCCTGACCGTCACCCCGCACGACCAGGTCCCAGTTGCCGTTGGGGTGGTGGCCGACGGTTAGCGCGAGAGTCGTCTCTTTCCCGGCGGGGACTCGGGTCCAATGGCGGAGCACACAGGGAGTGTCGTGGTCGAAAGGATGGGTGACCAGGACGTTCATGCGGCCGCGCTCTTTGGCGCGAAGGCCTGGATCCATGTCTGTGCCGCACTTGTCGACCACCCAGTCGGGGGCGACGATCCCGATGGCCCGCTGAACGGGGTCGATCTGTGCCATTTCGGCCTCGGTGAAACGACTGTCGGCAACAGGCCCCGGCGCCCAGCTCAACTCCAGCTTGCTGGGCTTCACAGGCTTGACGGGGATGACGAACACGTCGCCGACGGCTCCCTTCTCGACCCATCCCCCTTCTCGCTCGATTGCCTGGCGGGCCAGCTTCTCACAGACGTCGAGCAATGCGGGAAAGTGGTAAGCGGTGTGGCTGAAGACCCGCGTTTCATCCAGCTCCTTCGAGAAGCGTTCGGGCAGCTTCGAGAAGCCGATCGTCGTGAACAGCACTCCCGCCGAGCTGGATGGGTTGCAGTCGGAGTCCAGGCCGCAGCGGCACGAGATGGCCATCGTTCGGTCGAGATCGCCGTTGCCGTAGAGGAGGCCCATCAGCACATAGGCGCCGTTGATCTTGCAATCGATGCCGCCATTCGACGCCTGTTGGTACTGGGGATCCTTACGGTACTTCGCCAGGCAACGCTCCCAACATTCTTCCCAGGTCGGAAGTTCCTTCGACCACACGACCATGTCGCGGACCATCTCCGCGTACTGGCTTTCCGCGGGGATGGCCTGGAGGCCAGCCTTGATGATCTTCACGACGTCGGTCTCGAAGAATGCTTCAGTGTACATCGCACCCATGAACTGACCGGCGTACATGCCGTCGCCGTAGTTCATGAGCCTTCCAAACTTCTCGCCAAGGGCGACGGGGACGTTCGGCATGCCGGGGGCGACGAGCCCGGAGTAGTCAGCCTCGATCTGGTAATCAATATCGTTGGGGCGGCCGTTGAACTTGGGATGGCTGGAGTCGGGGGGCGCGATCCCTTTGCGGAGGTTGTTCCGCCCCACCTTGTTGGCGCACCAGAGCGTGTAGCCGCTGTTGGCAAAATCGATGCCGGCCTGACGAATGGAGACATCCAGGCCGTGCTCCTCCATCGAGCGGAGGAACGTCATTTCGACGTAGATGTCGTCCTGTCCGAAGGCGTGATTGATCATATCGGGCTCCCAGACCGGCATGTCGCTCTCGGGAATAATCTTGTCCTCGAATTTGAACTCGGTGGGCGCACCAAGCGAGACGCCCGCAATCTGGCCTATCCAGCCGGCCTTCATCTTATCGCGGTACTCGTCCACAGAGATACGACGATAGCCGGCCTCCCCGTCAGGTCTCTCAGTCGCCTCAGCCATCCTCGGCAAGAGAAACAGCGGTGACAGTACTAGTAGCGGAATTGTCTTTCTCATTTTTTCCCTCGGGTCGAGCAAATCTTGTTCAAATTCAGTAGTTCCAAAAACGCACGATTCCCCTAGATGAACGCATACTCCCTCTGGTACATGACTTGAGTCAAACCACGTCATCTCCAAGGAGGGAGCCATGTGTTCACGCGGTCAGTGTATCATCACGAAGGACGAAATTCACGGCTGTGTCAATCATTGGCTAAGATGTTGTTTAAGGACGATGTTGCTCTGACACCTTCGAAAGCGGGCGGGAGGCGCTGGCTATGCCAGTGTTTCTTGATGGCTTTAAGAGGCCCGGACATGGAAAACGCCTTTTTGTTTCTTCGACTATTGACCCCTGCGCGTCTGATGGGCCTAGGGTGCCCAGCGGAAGCCCGGATTTGGCAAGTGAAATGCTAGTGGCGGGGTTCAATGGCTGCGCAGACATCAATAAAAGATGTCGAACTGCAATTGGCGAACAGCGGCGTAGGGGACCGCATGGAACCGGATCGGGCTCCACGTCCTAGGAACGATTACCTTCGAAGACGCGTCAGAATCGATTCGTAGAGTTCGTGACCCGCCAGCTGGTTTTCGTTCTGCAACGCCTCGAGGTGCGTGAAATTCAGTACGACGGTGTCTTTCACCTCTTCAAGGCGGCCCCGTTTGACTGCAACAACGCCGTCGCCTTTGCCTTTGACCACTTCATCGAGATCGGCCAAGACCTTATCCAAGCGAGGGGTGAATAGCCCGGCCACGTCACTTTGACGTTGGGCCGTTTTGAGTTGTCGCCGATAATTCTCCAGGTCTTCCTGGGTAAACCGACCGCCTGTCCCTAGAAAGATGGAATAAGCGACTTTCGGGTTTCTCGGTCGAGCATTGAGTTTACGAAGAAACCGTGACCCCGGCTTTAAGTCAGTTGCCGCCTCATTCAATCCATCCGCGACTGCCGCGTACAATCGCGAGACATCGTTCTGCTGCGAATTTGGGAACGCATGGTCGAGGACATCGAGTCCAAAAGAGAAATTGGCCAGGAGCGAGCCCTGGTTCGGCGGGGCTACCATAATCAGTTTCGTGATGTTGCCCGGATCGAGTTCCGGAGCTTCGACCACAGCTCGCGAAACGAGCCCGCCCATTGAATGGGTGACCAGCGCGATGGTTCGTTTGGGGTGTTCTGAGGCGAGTTCTTTCAAATCGGTCGAAAACTTCATCGCCGAGTCGGCTATCGGTTGGTCATCGGGGTAACTGTAAATCCCGCTGATCAGTTCCGCTTTCTGGAATGCCTCCGCAAGCTTCTGAAATCGCGACGGCGGCGAATTGAATCCGTGTAGAACGATCACCAACGATTCGCTATCGTCCGTCTGTTGCCAACCGTCAGGGAGTTGTAGTCCGAAGCCCTCGCCTGCTCCCGTTTCTCCTGCGCTGCTTTTCAGCATTTCGCGCAATCGCTTTTTGACACTCCTCTGCTTGTCTTGAAGCGCCCCTTGATCGATCGTTACCAGCACATGCGCCTCGTCCTGGCCTGCGGCAGCGGGAACGATACGCAGGCTGACGTCGGGCCTTAACAGCGTGTTGACGCCCAAGAGGACGAATCGGCTGGAAGTGAGCTTCAAATCGAGCGTGCCGGAAGGCAGTTTGGCCTTCAATGCGTTGTCGTCGAGCTGCCCAGATCGCATCAATGCCCGCAGAATGTCGCTCCAGGCGACGTGGCCATTCTTAGCCAAGATCTTGATCTGTAGGATTTCGCTCTCTTCATCAAGCTCCACTTTTACATCGTCCGCTTCAGCAGCTTGTTCTTGAGCGTTGATCTGTGGAACTAGCAAGACCAGGCCAACCATCACTGCTACGGCCAAGATCTTCAGCTGGACGATGTGTTTCATTGTTACACCCTCACTATCACACACCCACGAGCGTCCAGGTGTTTCGTGCATCGGACGTACGCGACGGTTGATTGCTGGCAGTCTGTTGAAGAACGGGCTGCTAAGGGGCGGACGTTCCCGCCGTCACGTCATAGTTGTCTTGTGCCTGTTCCCACCAATGGAGCCACTTCTGCCGGTCTTCGCCAAAATCCTGACTGGTAAGTTGCTTCAGCCCTTCAGCCGCGGCCTGACGAACACGCTCGTTGGTGTCGGCCAGTGTCACAATCAACGTGTCGATGGCCCACGGGTCCTTGATTTTGGCCACGTTTCTCACGGCCACGACACGAAGCCTGGGCAGGCGGCTTCTCAGGCCGACCATCAACGGCAACAGGCGAGCTCTGGGAAATCGCAGTGTTCCGGATCCGCTGTCCGATCGCTGTGGGAGCGCTTCGAGCAGGACGGTCAGCTCTTCGAGCGATTCGGGGATATATAGCTTCGGCAGCTCAAGCCCCTCGGGCATCAGGCTCTCCAGCGTGTTGGCCGGCAGCAGTTCGCTTGCCGTGGGAAGCTCTCCGCTTCGCAACACGTTGACATCCACCAGCACCTTGAGCTTCCTGCGGTCCTCGTCGCTGAGTCCCTGCACGCGACGGTATGCTTCCACACGAACTTGCGGATCAGCAGAAAACAGGCCATTCACCTGGTTGCGAACGTCGACCGACACGTCCACCTGTTTGAGCGACTCAGCCCCAACTTTCTCGGCATGCTTGATCATCGACCGGGCGGCTTGGAGGTCGGTTGTTTTCACGTGGAATTTGCGCTGCAAATCATTACCCGACACACCAGAGCGGTCTATCCACACCGCACTCTGGTAGGACCAGATCGAAGCATTCTGGTCATTCGGAGCCGAGAGAACCCGTTGGCAGCGGACATCCACACCACGCAAAGTGTAACGCTGCCCCCGCCGTGGCGACGATTTGTGATAGTCGATGCAAACAGATTGCACCAAGTAAGCGTGCGGTTGGCTGTCAACCAGCACCATAACCGAGCCGCGTTGGTAGCGATTGCCGGGAATGTATTTGCCCATCAGCTTCACGGCTGCGAGCTCTTGCACGTTGGCACCTTGGGCCGCGAAAGTGGTGCCGGGCTGAAGTGTCAGATTCAGTGGCTTGTCCGTTTTCCTTTGCACGTGCACCTTGAGCCGGTTTCCTGTGGCTCCGCCAAGCGATTCGACATTGACCGAGACCAAACCTCGTTGGACGGCAACGTGCAGGTCGAGGGTTTCTTGTGCCGCGGCAGGGGCACAGCATGCCACCACGTTAGAAAGCAAAAACAGGCAAAAGCCGGCTATTATACGGACGATCATCATTCTCTCGCTTGACATGGTGTTCGCAAATCTTGCCGCCCGTTGTACGTCAGGCAGAACTCTCTATCCAGCAGACAGTATAATGATTTCCGATTCGCTTATCAAAGGCCCTCTCTTTCTGGAAAGAAAGGCCAGCGAAAGTCGCACAGGCGAAAACTCCGGGCCGTTGTTGTAGGAATGATGACAGAGGAGGGCGCGGGTACGAATCGTGACGTCCCGACTTTGAAAAGGATGTCTGTTGACAGGTTTAACAATTGTGGCACCGTCGGGACCAAAGCGGGTCAAGAAGCCGGATCGAGGCCCATCGACCGCAGGGCCCGGCCAATTCGTTCTCGAATTTCTGGCAATGCCGAGCGTTGCTGATCGCTGAGCGGTTGACGACTTGGCCCGATTTGAAAGCCCTGTAGTTCGACCGCCTCGCGTAAGCCAACAGGAAACTCGATCTCGTAGACGACCGCGTTGAACAGATCAAGCAAATCGAACTGCATCTGGCGGGCCAGTTCCAAATCGCCTGCCTGCACTGCATCGTACAGCTTACGAAAGAAGGCCGGCACGATGCCGCTCAAAGCGTTGGTCCCACCTTGGCAACCCATCAGCAACATCGGCAATAGCGTCGCTTCCCAGCCGGTTAGGAACACGAAGTCTGGCCGCATCGGCTGTATGGTTCGCATCATCTGCATCATCGACTCGATGTTTCCAGACGAGTCCTTAATGCCGACAATCCGCTCCAGTTCCGCTAAGCGCCTGACCGTTGGAGCGTCGATCGGGCTGGCGAATAACGGAATGTTGTAGAGCAATACGTCAATCGGCGATTGCTTCGCGATTTCGTGGAAGTATGCGTAGACTTGATCGGGTCCGAGCCGGTAATAAAACGGTGAGACAATGGCTACGGCCCTCGCACCATATTCGGCGTAACGCTCGGAAGCGCGTAATGTCTCAACGACGTTGGCCTCGGCGGCACCGACCAGCACAGGCACCCGACCGTCGGACTGCTCGATCGTAATCCGCGCGATCCGCAGTCGCTCCTCGGACGTGAATCGCACACACTCGCCCGTAGATCCATTGGGGAACAGACCATGAAGGCCTTGGTCGATAAGCCAATCGACATAACGGCGGAGTTCTGCTTCGTTGATTTCGCCATCGTCGTGAAGAGGCACGACGTTTGGCGTGAAGATGCCGGCGATCTGCATGGTCAACGCCTCCCGGCGCGGTGTAAAGGAATCTGCCATGGCAGAGTAACGCTGTCTTGCTTCAGATCATCTTCCCCAGCCTACTACTGCAAGCAATATGACATAGCATATTCGCTTGCGAGCAATCCGCCCCGACTGTGGATCAGCAGAAAGCGGCGAGGTAAGATATCTGACGCGTTCCTCCGTGTCTCCCTCAGAGAAACTCCAAATGTACAGCAAAGCTCCGGCAATACTAGCGGCTTGTCTCTTCCTGTCCAAAGCGGGCGCGATCGCTGAAGCTCCATTTCCATCGGGTCCTCACCCAGCCATTCCAACTCTTGATGAACTGGCCAGTGATTGGCTGCCTCAGTCGCAGCTGGGGCACTACCCGAGCATTCACAATTTTCACGGCGCCCTGCTGACCAATAAGGACTTGCTATCAGTAAGCTGGCTGGTTATTCCGCCTTTCTCTCAGGCCTACCACAGTGGAACACTCTACGTTAATGGGGAGGTTCACACGGCGGACGAATTTCGATGGTACGCCTACCAGGCCCTCCGCCGCAAGCGACTTGATGACCTTGAAATTGAAACCACCACGCGGATGCTGTTTGAAGACAAAGGCGTGTTGTTCCGTATCAAACTCAAGAACCACAGTGATCAAGAGCAGGAGCTCAGTCTTCGAGTCGATCTTGTGGGCGTGGTGAGCAAGTTTGAAGATGGCTGGGACTGGTTTTATCGGCTACCGACATTCCCCAAAGACGACCGGGCGCGAAGCGTTTCCTCAGCGGCTTTCCGCTTGATGGAGGCCTATCGCGAACACATTGGGCCGATCCCCGATGACATGGAGAAATTCATTGCTCCGCTCAATCGCCAGTTCAAAGCTGAGCTGCAAGACCAAGGTCCGGTTCTGCTCGTCCGCGATCGGTCGACAGCCGCTCGCACGGCCTTTGCCTTTGCCCAGGCGCCAGACGAGATCGCCGCCGTTGGAAACCAAGGCCACGCCAAATGGAAAGTGACACTCCAGCCGGGTGAAGCCAAGACTTTGGACTACGTGATGGCCATCGGTGACCAAGAGAAATCAGTAATTGCCTCGGCTCAGAAATGGGCGCAAGAATTTGGTGTTGTCTTTCAACAAGCCAAAGATCTGTGGCAGAAGCGATTCAACGACGCTTTTACGCCTGGCAACGAGCATTTTTCCGGCAACCTGCCTGTGCTGGATACGCCAGACGAGAAACTGCGCCGCGTCTACTACATGGGTGCACTCACGTTGATGGTACTGCACCGGACGAACTTGCCGATACACGACCGGGTCTATCTCTCAGGAGCTCCTCGATTGGGCGCCACGGTGATGTTCTATTGGGATACGTCGATGTGGTCGACCGCGTTCGCCCTGCTCGATCCCGATACGATGAAGCAGCATTTGAGAGGCTGGCTGGAACTCAATATCGATGAGTACTTTGCCCAAGATTTCTACGGCGGCACCGGTATCGGCTTTCGATATAGTGCAAGTTACGTGTCGATCTTCAAGATGCTGTACGTCTATCTCAAGGTCACAGGCGACACTGCCTTTCTGCAGGAAGAAATTAACGGCAAGACCGTCCTGCAGACGATGGACGACTTCTCGATGAACTGGAAAAAGCTTGTCCGCGAAGGAGATACGCTGGCCGACTTCGGCGGAGCTTGGGACTTGCTGGAATGTGTGCCGACCTACATCAACCGGGT